>Ga0209504_1000015_pt1 | contig 294479 bp, 234 predicted proteins | sample COGITO_mtgs_1005_FD_184791 | JGI IMG/M metagenome (GOLD analysis project Ga0209504, IMG submission 184791) | Pelagic marine microbial communities from North Sea - COGITO_mtgs_100511 (SPAdes) (version 2) | ecosystem: Environmental > Aquatic > Marine > Epipelagic ... | reverse complement strand
TTTTGAAAACCCATCCCCTAGCCCCGATAGAAGTGGAAATCCTTTTGCTTTTTCCTTTAAAAAGCAAAAGATTGAAACCAATAGCGGGAGAAAGCTACTAAATACTCAAATTCCAAATTCCAAACCTGAAAGCTTCAACTTCGATCAACTGGACAAAAACTACTCTTATATATAGGTAGTAAAAAAAACAAACCCGACAGATCTTAAACCTGTCGGGTTGGTACTATATATAAGTAGATATTTAATTTAATTTAATTTAAACTATCGATGACTTCTTTTGTAATACGAGTACATGCGAGTATCATTGTTTTTGCAAATAAAGATAATCGGTAGTAGTACTCACATCACGTAATCGAATTTGAGAATTATTAAACTCAAACAGCTTCCAGTTACGATTCAATTTACTTAGCGGTTCTGAATTAAATTCTATTTTAACTTCTCTAACCCCATTCTGCGATGTACTTTCCCATTGACCTGTTTGTGATACCGCTCCTTTTGTAGCAACTACAGATTTATCACTTTTAAAAACAAATGAATAATCAATATAAGCAGATGTCTTTTCTGAGTCATCAAAAAAATAAGGTATCACCCAAGCCCCCTTTGTTATCGTTTGTAAAAAATCAAGTGTTACAATATTATTATCAGGAGCATTGTCAATCGCGTATTTAATAGCATTTTCGAATTCTAAATTATTAGAAATCGATTTTGTTTGATTATTGTAATCCGTTATCGAAATTGGATATTTTAATGAAATATACTGACTGCTATTCAAATTTTTTATAAAATTAAAAAAGGCCTGATCGCTAACAATCGAAACAGAACTTGCAATTTGATTAGCACTGTTATAACTATTAATCGTTATAGGGTAATTGATGTTTAGTCCATTAATTTTGGATAACAAATCAGGATGAAGATTCCAGTAGTCGATTAAAGCATTGAAGTCAGACTCGGCCGGAATGTTTTTTTCAATATAATTATAATACACCATCATTACAGGAAAATCAATTTTTACAATATCATCATCGTATGTACTTGCATTTATATTGTCTATTACTTTTTTATAATCGGCAGTTATATTTAATGCAATTTTTGCATTATTAACAGTGACAGTATAAGGAAGTTTAATTGTGCAATAACTAGACCTGTCGATTACATTATCCTGCACGGTTTGAACCATTGCAACCCTTTGCAAATAAGTAGTAAGAGGCGAAACATTTGTAACTGTTCCCTGCGCACTATTATCTTTCTCATCCATTTCGCTTTGACAAGACAGCAAGAACAAGAAAACCACTATTGATAAATATTTTTTCAAGGGGAACATATTTATATTTTTACAAAGGTAACAAAATTAAAGAAACTGTTTTTTAATAAATCCTCATCAAGGTCTTTCGTTTGATTCTACAAAACATTAATTATCAACCAAAAACAACACTTCCTGTTTGTATAAAACAATCGGCTTTGCTTATACCCTACTTAAACCAAAAACAAATACTTTTGCAAGGTAACAACTGAAAAACCAAATGTCACAAAAAAACCAATCAAATACTTGCGACGAAATAATCTTCTCGACTTTTTTTAAAAGTCAGGTAAAAGCACTTCGCAATTTTCTTTTTTACAAATTTGGCAATATCGATCAGGCGGAAGATTTAGCACAGGAAGCATTTGTAAAACTTTGGCAAAATTGTGCTTCAGTGCCTCTTGAAAAAGCAAAATCATACCTCTATACGATTGCGAATAACAGCAGTCTCAACGCAATTGCGCATCAAAAAGTTGTTTTGAGGTACGAGAAAAACTTCACTGGCTTAGATAAAACAAATGAAAATCCGGAATATATTCTGGAGGAGAAACAATTTCAAACTAAACTCTTGAGAGCCATTGAAAATTTAAACGAAAAACAACGCATCGCTTTTTTGATGCATCGAATTGACGGAAAAAAATACAGCGAAATTGCCTTAGCCCTAAATATTAGCGTGAAGGCTGTTGAAAAACGTATTCATCTTGCTTTGCTAAGCTTACGCAAAGAAATTGATTTATAGAAGTAGGGTAAATTTAGATTCAATTGTTTTAACAACATAATACCAGTGTAATGAAAAAAAATCGCTTATTAGCAAAATGGCTTAACAATGATTTATCTCAGGATGAATTAGCTGAATTTGAAGCAAGTCCCGATTTTGAAAAATACCAAAAAATAAAGAATTATACTGATCACTTGGAAGTAGATGATTTAGATGAAAATAGGATGTTATCTAACATCCTCAATCAGAAAAAAGAGACTCCAAAAGTAATTTCTGTATACAAAAAATGGATCTTTAGAGCTGCCGCTGTATTTGTGTTAGCTCTCGGAATTACATTTGTTATGAAACTTTTTGTCCCACAGACTCAAACCGCAAGTTTTGGAGAGAAAACCACCTTTTCATTGCCTGATAACTCCGAAGTTGTTCTAAACTCCGGTTCTGAAATAAGTTACAAAAAATGGAACTGGGCCAATAACAGGCACCTTGAATTAAAAGGAGAAGCCTATTTTAAAGTTGCCAAAGGCCAACGATTTGAAGTACAGACCAACCTGGGAAAAGTATCAGTTCTCGGAACTCAATTTAACGTTAAGGTTAGAAAAAACAAGTTTGATGTCGTTTGTTATGAAGGACGTGTAAAAGTGAATTATGCAAACACTCAAATTCTACTAACCCACGGACAAAGCGTTAATTTTGAAAACGGCAAACAAATAAAATTGAACGTAAAATCAATGAAACCAGAGTGGATTGACAATCAAATATCTTTTTACCAGGAAAATATCAGAGCGATATTAGACGAGGTTGAAAGGCAATATAACATTACAATTGAATTGAACACAAAGGACACGGTCTCTTTATTTACCGGAAAATTACCTGCGAAGGATTTAAACACAGCCATACAAATTATCAGTACAACCTATCATTTAGAGGCTAAAAAAGTCTCCAACAATAAAATAATTTTTGACGAAAAATAAATGTCTCTCCCCAAACAATTTCATTTTTTGTTTTTTATATTTTTTCTTGTCCTGAACGGCTTCGCTCAAGACAAAGAAAAACCTGTGCCTTTTAAAAAAATTATTGCAGCTATAGAAAAACAACATCATGTAAGTTTTAATTACACGGAAGACAATATTACCGACCTACAACTAAATCCCCCAAAAAAAACTCTTACTTTAGATCAGAAGCTACAATATCTTAAAGAAAAAACCAATCTGTCATTTGAAAATATCGAAAACCAATTCATTAATATTTATAAAAATGATACTGAATCGCAAATAATTTGTGGTTATGTTTTTTCTACTGATCATAAAAAACCTATTGAAAACGCCAATGTTAATCTGCCTAACAAAACTCAAACTACAACTGATTCTAATGGTTACTTTGAGTTTAAAAAAGACCTGAAAAATACATTTCTAATCAGTCATATTGGTTTTATAACCAAAAAAATTGTAGTCAATAATTCCCCTTCCAAAAACTGCCTGCAAATCACATTAGAGCCTGAGATCACAGAACTTCAAGAAATTAAAGCCAGTGCTATTTTAGCTTCGGGGATTTCAAAAAGCACAGATGGATCCTTTGAAATTAAACCTAAAAAATTTGGTATTCTACCGGGACTTATAGAACCTGATGCTTTACAAACCATGCAGCAAATTCCAGGTGTAAACAGTCTTGACGAAAGTGTATCCAGTATCAATGTACGTGGTGGTACACACGATCAGAATTTATTTTTGTGGAATGGAATACGAATGTTTCAAACCGGGCATTTCTTTGGTTTAATATCCGTTTTTAATCCCAATTTGGCCCATACCATTTCTATTTATAAAAACGGGAGCTCTGCCTTTTATGGCGAGAGTGTATCTAGCGTAGTATCCATTTCCTCTACTCCTGAAACAACCGAAAAAAACACTTTTAGCGCAGGAATAAACATGATAAATGCCGATATTTATGCAAAGTACAATCTCTCAAAAAAGAGTTCTATCGAAATTTCGGCACGTAAATCGATTACCGATTTCGTAGAAACACCTACCTACAAAGAATATTTTAACAAAGTATTTCAAAATACTACGATCACAGACTTTTCAGACAAACAAAATATAGATTATCGCAGTGATAAAAAATTTGACTTTTATGATGCTACATTAAAATATGCGCACAAAATAGGCAATAAAGATCAAATCATACTTGACTTAATTACCATTAAAGATAACCTCGAAGTTTTTCAGAGCGCTACAGTATACAACATGAACAAATCGGAAAACAATGTTTTACGCCAACAAAATTATGGTGGAAATTTGTCGTGGAAAAGAAACTGGAACAATTATAATACAACTAAAATCAATATTTACAATTCTGCTTACGAACTTTTAGCCAACCAAAAAACTACTTTTGGAGATCAGATCGTAATTCAGGAAAATACCGTCAATAATAACGGACTTAATCTGGAGAACAACCATATTATTAACTCTAAATTTACTTTTAGTGATGGATATCAGTTCAACGAGATTGGTATTACTAATTTAGAACAAGTAACTAATCCTGATTTTTATCGCAAAGTAAAAAATGTGCTAAAAACCCATGCTTTAATTTTAGAAGGAAAATACAACGACACACTTTCCAAAATCTATTTTAAGGCAGGAATGCGCCTTAATTACATTGAAAAATTTAAAAAATACAGTATCGAGCCCCGCATTCAGTTTAATTACGGCATCAACAAAAGTTTAAATTTAGAATTACTGGCTGAGTTAAAAAGCCAAAATTCGCAGCAAATTATTGATTTGCAAAAAGATTATTTTGGGATCGAAAAAAGGCGCTGGATCGTTTCCAACAACACAACCATTCCCATTCAAAGGAGCAAACAAATATCTTTAAATTTATTTTACAAAAAGAACGACTGGTTACTGGATATAGAAAATTTCTATAAAAAAGTATCCGGAATTATAACATCCAGTCAAGGCTTTCAAAATCAATTAGAATTTGTTCGAATGACTGGCGACTATGAGGTTCTGGGAACAGAAATGTTGATTCAGAAAAAAATGAATCACTTTCTAACCTGGCTGAGTTACACCTATAACCATAATAATTATTATTTCTCCAATTTTGAACCTCCAAGTTTCCCTAACAATTTTGAGTTAATGCATACTGTATCGTGGGCGGGAATTTACGAAAAGAACAATTTCAAAATAGCCCTGGGCACAAAATGGTCGTCCGGCAGGCCAAAAACCTCTCCTGATCTTTCGCAAATTAATCTGTCAGATCCTGTATTGGTGTACAACAAACCCAACAATACCAATGTCCATATTTTTTCACAAGTTAATATTTCCTCTACTTACAAGTGGGAAAGCGCAAATGGAATTCAATACAAATTAGGTTTGTCTATTTTGAATATCCTAAATAGAAAAAATGAAATCAGCGAGTATTACAGAGTAAGTTCTTTAACAAATTCTATAGAAGAAGTTGAAACTTTCTCGCTGCAAAGAACTCCAAACATGAGCTTTAGAGTTTCCTTTTAACCTTATTCAACAAGGTTAACAAAAATTACTTTTCTTTTTTTTAATAAAATAACAATTCTTTGGTAGGGTAAGCTTTATCAAAGCTGTTTTACTATTGAATCTTATTAAAAAAAAGTAAAAGTGGCTCTATTAAAAGACTTAATCCAATTCCAACCGGCATATTTTTTCTACGATAGTTCGTAGTCATCATATTTACTGCACGAAGTGCCTGTTAGAAGCAAATACTTATTGCTGCTACCACAATTAACATTTTACTGAATATGCAACACATATTCCCCACTTCATATTAACTAAATTAAAAATAATGAAATCAAAACAACTTAAACTGGCTTTTGCTACCATTGCAGCGACAATATTTTTTACAAGCTGTAGCAATGATAAAGATAGCAATACTGTTACTCCGGAAGCAAAAAAAGAAATTGCTCTTTCTACAAGCACTACATTAGGCTCTTATCTTTCTGATAAAGATGGCAAATCATTATACTTTTTCGCAACAGATGCAAAGGGACAAGCCTCGTGCACAGGTGGATGTGAAGCCGTGTGGCCTCCATTTTATGTAGATAATTTAACCGCTGAAAAATTAAGCACAGGATTGACACTCTCTGATTTTGCATCCATAACTACCACATCGGGTAAAAAGCAACTGACTTACAAAGGATGGCCATTGTATTATTATGCACCAAATATAAATGGAACGAATACAGCGGAAGCTGCCGGACAAACAACAGGAGATGGTGTTGGCGGTGTTTGGTTTATTGCAAAAGCGGACTATTCAATTATGGTAGTCAGAAGTCAGCTTCTAGGACATGACGGAAAAAACTACAAATCTGATTACACCGTTGGCGATGGCCTGACAACCTACTTTACAGATGCAAAAGGACTGACACTGTATACTTTTAAAAATGATAATTTCAAGAAAAACAATTTTACAAAAGCAGATTTCTCAAACAATGCGGTTTGGCCTATATACGAAACAGATAAAATAGTTGTCCCTTCCATTCTTGATAAATCTAAATTTTCTGTAATTACTGTATTTGGTAAATCTCAATTGGCTTACAACGGCTGGCCTTTGTATTATTTTGGGCAAGATGCCAGCGTAAGAGGCTCCAATAAAGGAATTAGCTTTCCAAGCCCTGCCGTTTGGCCGGTACCTGTAAAAGACTCGCCACTTGCGATCTAAAGGGCATACTTTTTCAATCAAATTCACTTATAGGTTCACCTAACCTAATGTTGTTCAAATTAGCTCAATGTACTGTTGAGCTAATTTGAATCTTTATCATTTCCTCGACATTACAGAACCTTAGGGTTTGAATGTTAGAATTTCATGCTCTGTATTTACGCTCGAATTTTAAAGAATCTCGTACCTCTTTTTTTAAGTAAGGTACGGTTATCTGCATCAAAGCTGTTTTACTACTGAACCCTATCAAAGAAAATAAAAAATGAACCCAAAAAGAATCGCATTTATAATTACAGCCTCGTTGATATTGATTTCGGCGGGCCTCTATTTTTATTATGGTTTTGTCTTTAAGGAGGCACGCAATATAGAATCTGAAATACCTGAGTTTAGCATAACAACAACAAAATTGCTTGATGATTATAACTCAAATACCGAAAAAGCAGATTCATTATATCTCAATAAAACGATAGAAATAACCGGAAAAGTAACCAAAGAAACTGATTCTATTGTGATACTTGAAAACAACATTTTTTGCCTGTTTACCAAAAAAACAAAAGACAAATTATTGAACAACAAAGTAACTGTCAAAGGCAAATGCATTGGCTTTGATGAACTATTTCACGAAGTCAAACTAGACCAATGCACCATTAATAAATAAATAAATCAATTCATCCATTTATGAAAAAATTTTTAGTCCCAATCTGCTTTTTTCTGGCCACCATAGCCTATTCGCAAGATGATTTACTAAACAGCCTTGATTCGACTCAGGTACAAGAAAACTTTTCTACTGCTACTTTTAAAGCATTGCAACTGGTCACCTTACAGACCACAAAAATGCCGGCGAAAAAAGAGTTCTATTTTGTAGTCTCTCATCGTTTTGGCAGCGTTAAAGACGGTTTTGACAGTTTTTTTGGTCTTGATAACGCCACTACAAAACTTGGTGGTATTTATGGGGTTACAGATTGGCTGTCTGTGAGTCTTTCCAGACATACATTGAATAAATTGTATGAAACAGGAGTTAAATACCGAATGATGAGACAAAGCAATAGCTTTCCTGTAGATATTGTTGGTTACAGTGTTCTGGATATCAATACATTTCTGGAAAAAGATCAATATCCAGGTTTAGAATTTAAGCATCGTACAACCTACGTACAACAATTGCTGATATCGAGGAAAGTTAGCGAAAAACTATCCTTAGAACTAGTACCCTCATTTGTACATAGAAACCTTTACAATCCAGACTTAGAAAGAGACAACCAGTTTTCTTTTGGAGGTGGTGGACGTTATAAAATCACAAAAAGATTATCTGTCAATTTAGAATATATGCACAATTTTAATAAACCCAATTTTTATGAAAATCCATTGTCAGTCGGTCTCGATGTTGAAACCGGAGGACATGTTTTTCAATTAATCTTTGCCAATTCACAAGCCATGAGCGAAAGTGGATACCTAACCAATGCCGCCGGAAACTGGGGAAAAGGAGACTTCTTTTTCGGATTTAACTTATACAGAGTATTTTAATAACTATAAACAAGCAAATTATGAAAAAAACAGTAGCAATTACAATTTTAGCAGCCGCACTAACACTTATAAGCTGCAGCGATTCTGATACCTACCAAGATATAGAAACTCCTCCGGTTACAGACACTCCAACTCCAGGACCAAACCCAGTAGTTACTATTAGCTATTCTAAAAATGTAAAAGCAATCATTGATGCCAATTGCGTAGGCTGTCATCAAAGCGGAAGATCAGCAGGCTTCAGACCTTTGACCACTTATGCAGAAGTAAAAACCGCTACTGAAGGCGCGGGTTTATTGAACCGAATTCAATTACAAAATGGTCAACAGGGCATTATGCCTCAGGCCGGAAGAATGTCACAGGCAAATATCGATTTGATTGTTAAATGGAATACAGACGGACTAAAAGAAAACTAAATAATTATGAAAAAATCGTTTATTAATTTATCTATAGTGTTTTTACTCATTTTGATTCACACCAATGGATACGCACAAAAAGTAATCACAAAAACAGGCACTATAAAATTTCAGGCTACTGTGCCATCCTATGAAGAAGTTGCCGCCGAAAACAAAAGTGTGTCCGCAATTTTAGATCAATCCACCGGGGATTTTGCAGCTCTGGCTCTTATAAAAGGTTTTCGATTTAAAGTTGCTTTAATGGAGGAACATTTCAACGAAAATTATATGGAGTCCGAAAAGTTTTCAAAAGCAACTCTAAAAGGCAAACTAGAAGATTTTGACATTTCTAAAATTACCGGTACTCCCAAAAACTTCACTTTAAAAGGCGATCTTACCATTCATGGGAAAACAAAACCTATTATAGTAAACATCAAAATATCCAAGGCAGTCAATGGACTTAGTACTATGGGTTCATTTGAAGTCAAACCAGAAGATTTTGATATCCAAATACCAAGTCTTGTCAGAAAGAAAATTGCAGACAAGATCAAAATTACCTACAATTTTTCATTAGTTAAATAATCCATTTCAACAGATCAGGCTTAACTAGTAAGTAGAATTCCCCAATTCAACATTTACTACTCCTATAACTTTTTACTTTGAAAGATTATTAAACATGACTATTGACCAGAGGTCAGTTTCATACTTAGCTGGCCTCTTTTTTTACTAACTCAAATAAAATTCAAATGATCTGCAAAAATTATGTTGTTACCGGTGAAGATGTAAACGATGTTATGATTATGGAAAAGGCCGCGTACAATTCCTACACGCTACGATTACTATACCGTTTTTTATTTCAAAATGGATTTTCAAGAGAAAAACTGAATTCTTTACAGCTCGATTTGCAGGAAGGAAAATATGTACTGGTCTGCCATAAAGACCTAATGTTTACAGAACATTTTTTTGTTGAGATGAAATATTGTTTTATGAATGACAAGATCAATATTAAAAGTTACTTTTTTAATTCTAAAAACGAATGCTGTGCAGAACTCCTTAAAGAAGTCGAATGGTTTGATTCTATTCGCAAAGAGGTCATCAGAGCACCTAAAAAAATTCTAAAGCATTTTAATACGAGTAACCCGGTAAAATTTCAGAATCTGTAAACCTCAACTCATTACCTCTTTTTCCAAATAGCTTAAACGTAGCCCTACGACTAATAGAAAGGCTTTAATAAAACTCACTTGCTCTGAAAAATATCATATTAAGACAAGATAAGCTTTTGGACGCAGGCTTTCGCCCTTACAGGACATGAACAATCATCATCAATATTGATGGTGTTTCATCAAAATCGATCAAGTTATTTACATTGATTAAACCCTCTATTTACTGAATGTCAATTTCGAAACCATCAATTTCAAAATGTTGAAGCTTATCAATATTAATATCTACTTTCAAAGAATCAAGCAATCTTTTCCCCAATAGATTAACCATTTTTTTTCATAGTTTCTCAATCTCCCAAATTTATAATCAGATTCCTTTTCACTTCATGATAAATATAAATCTTTAAATTTTCCTGCTTATTGTAAAATACATCATTACAAATTATCTACAATTTTAGTAATACTAAGTAAAAATTCCTGAGTCTGCTTTATGTCAAAATAATTTTGCTTCATCCATTCTATTTGATATCTCACTGGTAAGTAAATACCCCATTTTGATGTAATTAAGGAATCTGGATTTTTTTCTAATTCTTCTGTTATAATTTCCTCAATAACATCCACATTTGAAGTTATGAAATTTAATTTATCCAAAAAATCATCTTTAGATTCATAAATATCGAATGAACTTATGCTATCATCTAATGAGTTCTTTATTTCAGAAAATTTAAAAAGAAATTGTAATGTTCTATTTATTTTAGTACCTGTAAAAGTGTAGAATACGAGTTTTTTTTCTGAAGTCAACAATGGTCTTTCCAACTCTATATTCTTGATATCAAAAACAGAAAAATCACTTCGCATCACACCTAACTCGTCTGAAGCTTCTTCATAAAGCTCTGTAAAAACTTGATTATCGTATAAAATTTCAAACATCTTATTTCTAATACTGGGATGCACCATTCCGCTTCCACCAAAAAAAAGAGGTTTTTTACCATCATTTGCAGGTTTAACTTCGATTTTTTTTGATTTGAAATCGACAAAAATAATTTTCCAGATTTTAGCTGCTAATAAAATATTTTCATCTTCTCTAATTTGCGGCGTTAATGGAATTTCACCTATTTTTATTCCTGCATTAACAACCTTAAAATTATCTTCAATAGTAAAGGCACTGTAAAAATCTCTGTTATTCACGATTTTTTCACCTTCAATTCCTATAATAACTTCATCTCTTAATTTTTCGAATAAATCAATAGCAATTAAATGGTTTAAAATCTCTTCAATATCTATACTTTCAATATCATTGAATGCGAAGTTTTGCTTTAATCGTTTAACTAATTCATTAAAATTAGTGCTTGAATTTCCTTTTGTTATTGATAACGCCTGATGTAGTAAAAGATCATACGCTAAAGTCATTGTGTCTTTTGGCTCAATAAAACCTTCTTTATACAATTCCCAGCAAGCCAATGACTGCAATAAGCTCCATTTATCTGTTGCATATAAATAAAGCAAACTTTTTGCACCATCTCTTCTACCGCTTCTTCCTATACGCTGTATTAATGATGCAATACTGTGCGTTGCATCTATTTGTACCACTTGATCAACAGAGCCAATATCAATTCCGAGTTCTAAAGTTGAAGTACAGGAAATGCAAAAATTTTGTCTATTGTTACTTTTTGCAAAATATTCTACATATTCTCTAACCTCCTTATCAACAGACGAATGATGCGAAAAATAATTTACATGACCGTTTAGCTTTTCAGAAAGTTTTTTTAATTTAACAGCTACTTCTTCTGCCAATCCACGGCTATTGGGAAAAACAAGAACTTTATTATCTTTTGTTTCAAGATATAAATCCTTCAATAAATCTAGTGGTAAATCAGATCCCGTACTTTTAAAATATTTAAATTTAGCTTCAATTTCTTTTGATGCTTTATCTCTCAAAACTATTGTGGGCACGGTGGTACCAGCAAATTTCTTGACCTCATCATAATCTCCCAACGTTGCTGAAAGTCCAATTAGCCTAAATTGATTTTCATTTAAATCCTGTAATCTTGATAAAATAGACTTCAATTGTATGCCCCTTCCCGATCCAATAAAAGAATGAATTTCATCAATAACAACAAATTTAAGGTTCGAAAAAAGATGCTTTACGTTAAAAGGTTTATTTGAAAGCATAGCTTCCAGAGATTCGGGCGTTATTAAAACCACTCCTGATGGATCTTTTATTAATTTTTCTTTTAAAGTTCTATTTGCTTCTCCGTGCCATTTAACTACATTAACCTCTAAGTTTTTACACAATTCTTCTACACGATAAAACTGATCATTAATTAATGCAATAAGGGGTGAAATATATAAAACCTGAACTCCTTTTTCGTTAAAATTAACCTCAGATAAAATGGGCAGAAAAGCCGCTTCAGTTTTTCCCGAAGCAGTTCTGGATACCAAAATATAATGGTTATCGGTTGTTAAAATTCTCGAAATTGCTGCATTTTGAATGGGACGTAATTGTTCCCATCGTTTATCACGAATATATTTTCGGATTGGTTCTGATAATAATTCAAATGACATTACAATTCTTCTATGCTATCCATTAAAACAGTATCTGGTCTTTCATCAGAAATTTCAATTTCTCCAAATAGTTTTGCTTTATCTAAATCAGGATTCTGTCTTAGTATATTTAGAATATTTAAAAAATCCCTAATAACTTCTCTTGGCGTTAAAAATTCAGAAGCTCCGGGTTTATTAAACATTTCCTCCATGAAGTTTTGTATATCTTCATCAGAAACATTTGTGGATATTTTATAATTATAATCAAATATTGCTTTAAGCTTTATTAAAAGCACAAAAATTTCGTTATGATCTAGCGGTAATAATTTAATTACAGGCTGTGCAAAATCTCTAATTTCTGCAGTTTCAAACTTGTTTGTTTCTAATCGTGATTTTAAAGCATGATAACTAAACAAACCTCTTCTTTCATTTTCTAATACTTCTTTAGTTCCTGCAAAATTGAAAAAAAGATTACTTACTTTTCCTTGAAAACAATCATTATATATTGCCAGAATCTTTTCATAATTTTTTTCTCTTGTAGCAGAAACAGATATCTTATAAAGGTTTATTGCCTCATCAAGATTGATCATAAAACCGCTATATCCCATGCTTACAAACAATTTGGTAAAGTTTTTAAGCATATCGTAATAATTTAAGTCGTTAATGATTTCTCTAACACCTAAATCTTGTTTGGCTTCCGTTTTAGTATTATATTCTCCTTTTAACCATTTTAAGGCATTCCTCCTTAATTGCTCATCATCTTTAATATAACCTTCGTAATATTTCATTACAACTGTTCCAAAATCAAAACCTCCAACTTCTGTTATTTCATTGATGGTTTTCATTATGTTATTCTGAATAAGACTCAAATATTGTTCTTCTCTAATATTTTCTAATTGAATATTATTCGATTCTGCCGTTTTCATCACCACTTGCTCTATCCATTTTTCCATTAAAGTTGGTAATGCTCCACCTTCAGGTTTAGTCTGAATAGCGACATTGTCCATAATAGCAGCATACAATGCTACTCCTTTTCCATCATTGGAGTAAAGTCTGTTATCTGGTGTAAAATCTGCATTTGCCACCACAAACTTTTGTTTTAGTGCTACCGTATTTAGTAAGTGTAACATGAATGATTTTCCAGACCCGAAATCACCGATCCAAAATTTAACCATACTGTGTCCATTTTTTACATCTTCTAATGCGCTTACAACTGCATCAATTTCCTCGGAGCGCCCCACCGTAATATGCTGGACACCAATTTTAGGAACGACACCTCCAATTAATGAATTAATAATTGCTGTGGCTTCTTTGGGTTTTATGTTTTCTGTCATTTTGCTAAAATTCGGTTATAATAATTTTCGTTAATAATATAAAAATCTTCTTCTTCTTCAATTAAAATATCATCTAATTTCTCGTAACATACTTCATTAATACTCTCTATCAATTGGTTTTTAAACACCCCTCTTGATTTTGCGAAAGTTTCAAAATCAGCCTGAAGAACAGAAAAATTTGCCTTTGAAAAAGAATCAAGAACATCTTGCTGTATTTTCGTAAAATTGAGTAAGCTGTCATAAAGAGATTTATCGATCATGCTGTATTCAGAAACAGTCTGATTCTCTAGTTCTGGATTAATTACCAATTCTGTTTTTAAATCTTCCTGCTCATCTTCATCTCTAAGATATTCATTAAGAAGCTCAACCGTTCCGGAATGTTTTTCATGAACCTGCTGAATAGCATTTCTATCCAATTGAATTTTTTTTCGTTTAGCTGTATAAACATTTTTTACCGCTTTAAGAGTCTTTTCTAAATCTTTATCCTGTATAAATTCATTGATTATTGCTTGAAAATCATCGAACTGATCACCATTTTTAAATAAAGTTTTCTGTACTGTCACACCTAATGGTTTCTGGTCAAATTTCACCGATTTTAAATCATAATGAATGTAATAAACGTACAACACAAGTGCTGCTCCTTTACTATGAGCTGCGATAAATTTTGAAGCATCGTAAAAAATATTTTCTACTGATGGATTGTCTTTATTTAAATTTCCTAGATTGATAATCTCATTTATGAATGTGTCTGAATCTTTATTGAAATTAATAATTAATTCATCAAATTTAATTTTCCAACGAGTTGTATTTTGGATATTTAATTCATAATCCGTTTTTTCATCTGGTTCATTAATTGTTGGTGCATAAATCTGTAATATTTTATTCAAGCGTATTATAATTCGCTCGTTATATTCTTCTTTTACAACATTCGATATATAGGTTAGATCTACATTAAGTTTTCTTTTGTGCCCAAAAATTTCACGAACAGTATTTTCACAGTATTTGAAAATATTAGAATGAAGTTCATTTATAACAGTTTCTATAGAGTATTTATAGTTATTACTTCCTGGCTTATAGTTATAATGTTTTTGTGCAATAATATCAGCTACTGTAGTAAGTTCTTCTTGTAAAGAAGATGAATCTTTTTTACATCTTTCATCTAATCTTTTAATTACAGACAAATAAAATTTCATGATTTCGACAGCGCAAAACTCAATATTAAAAAAATTATTAGCTGGATTCCAAATGTTGTTTAAAAGCACTGCATCTTCATCACTTAGATTTAATTTGATTCTAAACTGAAATCCTAATTTTAACTGATCATATCCCGAATAATCATCATAGTAATTTTCCTGTCGGCGAATTCTCTCTGAATCTTTCCTTAAATTATGTTGCTCTAATTTTTTAATAAAATGAGAAACACAGTACGTTTTTGTTTTAGGGTAGTTTATTTTTAATTCGTTTAATTCTTTCTCTAAACGAGCAATATTTTTATGAGTATCAAATTCTTTTAAAAGGTCAAAAAGCAAAACAAACGCATAATTGTCATTCCCATCAAGATCTGTACAAATACCATTTAAAAAATTAAATTTAAAAGTCTTATAGAAAACACGCTGCTGGCTTGTCGCCGAATTTATTTCTGAATATGAATATACATATTGATGTCCCCAAAAAGGTACGTTTGAAGTTTTTGAAATATTTGAAAGGCTATAAGATTCTCCTGTAATATCAATAATTGAATTATCCATACTTCGCGAATTTGATTTTATTAAACAATCGAAAAATTTACTACTATAAAATTACATTTATCAATATAAACTTTTCTATAATAAATCGTCAATAAGATCCGAAAAATCGAATTCATGTATTAGCATAATAGTATGTCCCTCTTTTCTTAAGTTAATAGCTTTTTCAACTTTTCTTCCATAACATGAAAAAGCCCAAGCGGGGTTCCCATTGTCACCAACTATTAGGTAATCAGTCTTCTTTGTAATGCTATCTGTCGGTATTCCGCCAAATTTAATAATATCTTTGTGAAGATTCTCTCTGTTTCCTCTTTGCAAAACACCCGTTATACAAAAAGTCTTTCCTTCAAAAATTACTTCCGGCTCACTTGTACAAAGACCAAAAATATTTACGTCTATGGTAGTATCCTGTATCTTTTGGCTTACTTCATCATCCTGAATTTGTACAAATTGCTTAAAAAAAGCCATTAAGACAACTTTTTCTTCTTCATTTATTTTGTTATCTGAAAGAACAGAAAGTACCAGACTCCTTATTTCATCGTAAGGATAATAGGTGTTTAAATGTTCATTTTCATCCAGCCATTTTTGAAGATCATAAATTTCTTTATCTGTAATAATCCCATCTGCTAAAATACCGTGACAAATACCTTGTAAAATTTGAAGATCAGTAGTTACTGCGTTATAATAATAACTATCACTTTCGTATTTTTGACACAGCCAAAACAAATCTTCGATTGTTTCTTTAGGAGGTATTTTATTTGAAATCGTTTCTTCAATAATGGTCATGAACTCATTAAAAGGGTTTCGGTTAACCAATTGTTTATGCTTCGAAACCCATTTTCTAAGCTCAATTATTTCTTTTTCGTTCACTTCTTCATCAGCCTGAATGCCTAGTAACAATCCTTTTAGAGAACCAATTGCTTTGTCTGCTTGAGATTTTGAAGTGTAAATTTTCAACATTTCCTGATCTATATTACTCATATTAATTTTTGTCTCTTATTAAATTAAATAACCTGCCTGATAACTCTAATTTAAGTATCCATTAACATTCCGCTATAAATCAATTTATTACAAATAATTTATAGTTCTAGATGCAAATATTATCATTTAACATCAATCTTTTTTACGGAAAACCATATTGTTCTCTCAAATATATCGATTCATAAAAATCAACCACCAAGTATTTATACCTGTTTATTTAATCTTTTATATTACTAAACATGTATTAGTCCATTTATGAGGAAGAATACTATTTCATAAATTTACGCAACTAATTGAGCTATCTGTGAGTGTTTCCTGGTAAAAGCAAATCGAGAAATCTCTACATACTTTTTGTTATCGAAAATGCTTATTTCTACGTCAGAGCAATTGCGTTGAAAAAATAGAAATGAAAGAAGTTTATAGAAACAATTTTTCCTCCAACGATCTCAACCGACCAGAATGGGCAAAGCTTATTAAAAGAATAAAGAAAAAGAAAAATCGCTCACTAGAAAATATTCGTTTTATAAAATAGGATCGTTTTAGTCGCAACATTGAATATACTTATCAAGTGATCGGGATTCTAAAAGGACTGAATACTCAAGCCATCGCACTTGATTAAGTAATCAATTTTAAAGTTCATGAAGTATTATAGCGCTTGTTATACTTATCTATTCCAGAAGGAGAGAGTTAGACAATCCTTCCTCTAGCTTAACCACACATCTAAAACCAATACAAAATTACTCACCCTAATATCTTACCATTGATTTGATGTCTTTAAAACCATGTATTTAATCTTATTTGGGAGGGATTTCTACTTCATAGAATAATTTATCAAACAAAAACATTACTCAAAATTACTCGCTAAACTTCTATTAGACATTGCTTAGATTGATACTCTTCTTTTAAGATTATGTAAATTCAAAAGTTAAAGGCTTGAAAACTCAATATCAGTCCGTTTTCCTATTTTTTTGATACTCGTATAAAATAGCAACTAAACCCATTAAAAGGAAAAATACACCAAGACCACCCAAAAGCATTGGATCTACAATATAACCGTAAATCCCGTCTATCTCCGCTTTATTCGGATTGGTTGGATCATACAAAACCTTAACCGAACTTCCTTCAATGTAACTCGGAAGAGAAGTTCCCACATTAGAAGTGAAATCTATTTGTTTACCTGATTTTGTAACAAATGAAACATTGGGATAATAGAGCGATCCATTCTTATTGCCAGCAAGAGGTATCGATTCGATAACTGTACCATAAACAATATTTGCCTTTTCAATAAAGTTTAATTTCTGTTGAAAAAGATAAAACGCCCCCACCAATAGAGTCAAACCGGGTATAAAGCACACATAAATAACAGCACGAATTAGTCTTTTATTCATAATTTATTTTTATTATTAAAACTAATGGCTGTGTCAAATTGTCCTGCAGGTTATTACTAATTGCTTTATCAGAAATGACCATACATTCATGCTCACTAATTCAACCTCTTATTTGTGTAGCATAAATACTCCTTTGATAGAGAAAAGTTTCATCATTTTTTAAATTGACCCTTGATCCGATGTGAATCAAAAAAAAAAAAACCAATCTAGCACAAAACAAAAAAGCCACTCGATTTGAGTGGCTTTTCGTGAACGCAGAAGGATTCGAACCTTCGACCGCCTGCTTAGAAGGCAGGTGCTCTATCCAGCTGAGCTATGCGTCCATTTTTTATAAAACTTCCGACAAAGTTCTTGTCGGGGTGGCAGGATTCGAACCTGCGGCCTCCTGCTCCCAAAGCAGGCGCGATAACCGGGCTACGCTACACCCCGAGGCAAAAATTAAGCGGAGAGACAGGGACTCGAACCCTGGCGACGGTTACCCGTCGACAGATTAGCAATCTGCTCCATTACCGCTCTGGCACCTCTCCAAGCTCAAGAAACGTGTTCTGTTTTGCGGTTGCAAATGTAAGACAACATTCCATATCTCACAACTATTTCGACGCTTTTTTTTGTCTTTTTTCAATCTTTTTTTTAAACCTCTTCACAATCAAACAAATAGAATTAACAAAAATTTGATATTAAATTTAAAATCCAATCGAATTGCCTCAAAATTTGAATTTATTCAAATAAAGAGTAAATTTGCTTGATTAACTAATATTAACAGAAAATGAACAAAAGAGTTGTTATCGTTTCTGCCGTTAGAACACCTATCGGAAGTTTCATGGGAGGTTTATCTACCGTACCCGCACCAAAATTAGGTGCTGCCGCAATAAAAGGCGCACTTCAAAAAATTAACCTTGACCCAAAATTAGTTGATGAAGTTTTTATGGGTAATGTGGTACAGGCCGGAGTTGGCCAGGCACCAGCGCGTCAGGCTGCACTTTTTGCAGGTTTATCTGAAGAAGTTGCCGCTACAACTGTAAACAAAGTTTGTGCTTCAGGAATGAAAGCTGTTATGTTTGCCGCACAGGCTATAGCTTGTGGTGATGCAGAAATCGTAGTAGCCGGAGGAATGGAAAACATGAGTTTGATTCCGCATTACGTACAAATGCGCAACGGAACTAAATTTGGTCCAGCTTCTTTGCTTGACGGAATGCAGAAAGATGGTTTGACAGATGCTTACGATAACAACGCAATGGGAGTTTGTGCTGATTTATGTGCGTCTGAATACAACATCAGCCGTGAAGAACAGGATAATTTTGCTATTCAGTCTTATGAAAGAAGTGCAAAAGCCTGGGATGCCGGAAAATTTGACAACGAAATTGTTCCTGTAGAAGTTCCGCAAAGACGTGGTGAACCTGTCATCGTTTCAAAAGACGAAGAATATACCAATGTAAAATTAGACAAGATCCCTTCGTTAAGTGCTGTTTTTACTAAAGACGGAACAGTTACTGCTGCCAATGCTTCTACTATCAATGATGGAGCTGCTGCTTTAGTTTTAATGTCTGAAGAAAAAGCAATCTCACTAGGATTAAAACCTTTAGCGTACATAAAAGGTTATGCTGATGCTGCTCAGGAGCCAAAATGGTTTACAACAAGCCCTGCAAAAGCATTACCAAAAGCCTTAGACAAAGCAGGAATTTCAATAAGTGATGTTGATTATTTCGAATTCAACGAAGCATTCGCGGTAGTTGGATTAGCCAATTCAAAAATCCTTAGTCTTGATAACGACAAAGTAAACGTAAATGGTGGAGCTGTTTCATTAGGACATCCTCTAGGATGTTCGGGAGCAAGAATCATCGTAACTTTACTAAGTGTTTTAGAACAAAACAATGCTAAAACCGGAGCTGCAGCAATTTGCAACGGTGGTGGCGGTGCTTCGGCAATTGTTATCGAGAGAGCTTAAATACTATTTTATCAGGAGTTATTACATTAGTAAATAACTCCTGATTTTCAACTCATAAATTACCCTAAATGTTCGGAATTTGCAATCTAGCCATAGTACCCGTACGAGCTGAGCCAAGTGACAGAAGTGAAATCGTTACTCAACTTTTGTTTGGTGAACATATCGAGATTTTAGAACGCCAAAATCAATGGGCCCGAATAAGAATTCAGTACGATGACTATGAAGGCTGGGTAGATTCAAAACAATACCAGGTTATCTCGGAAGCAAATTTCAACCAATTAAGCAGTGAAGCAATTATTCTAAATGCCGACCTGATTGATTACATCACTTCTTCAAATAATTTGTTACTGCCAATTCCGCTTGGCGCTTCTTTATCTTTTTTAAACAATAGCGAAATCAATATTTCAAATTTTGATTTTGAAGGCACCAAAACCAGCGGTATAAAACCTAAGAGCGCTATTATAAGCACGGCTTTTATGTATTTGAATGCTCCCTATCTTTGGGGAGGAAAAACTCCTTTTGGAATTGACTGTTCCGGTTTTACCCAAATGGTCTACAAATTAAACGGCTACAAAATTCATCGTGATGCCTCACAACAAGCCCTTGACGGAGAACCTTTGAGTTTCATCGAAGAAAGTGAGCCCGGCGATCTGGCGTTTTTTGATAATGACGAAGGAAATATTACACATGTTGGTATCATTATGGACAATAATTACATCATTCACGCCAGTGGAAAAGTTCGTATTGATCGTTTGGACCACTTAGGAATCTACAATCCTGAAACAAACAAACACACCCATAAGTTACGTGTGATCAAGAAGATAATCTAACTTTTTCATCCTCCCTCTAAGTTAATTTTTCTCTAAACCCTGAAGCAAACAACAAAATTGTTGTATCTTTATAGCAAATTTGTTGTGTCATGGATAAAATAACGCAGAAAACAGAGCCTTTTGATACTAAAAGAAGTATTCGAAATGCCTCAGGAAAAGTAATCTCTATTAAAAGATCTACTTTAAGTTCTGATGGTAAAGAATACAGCTGGAGCAACAAGCTGGAACGTGTTGGAGTCATCCGATCCGGTATTCCTTATGATTCAATCGAAGTCATCAGCAGGCGATTAAACAATCCTGTAAAATCTGTTCTGGCCATTGTAGGGATTCCTCAAACTACTTATAACAAGAAAAAAAGCGAACATTTGCTTTTAGACAGCAGAGACAGCGAATTGGTTATTTTAATCAATGAGCTGATCGATTATGGCCTTGAAGTTTTCAATAATGAAGAAGAAAAATTTCAAAGATGGCTCAAAAAACCCAATTTATCTATCGGCGGAAGCACTCCTGAAAACATGCTGGACACTGTTACAGGAATTAACGAAGTGAAATTTAGTTTAAATCGATTAGAGTTTGGAAACTTAGCTTAAATGAAGGTTTTTAGAATCGAAAGAGAAAAATACTTAAGCACAACTTTAGCAGGAATTGGAGCTTCAATGTCTGAGGGGTTCCGATGGAACAGCCTTAATACCCGTATGGTTTATACTGCCGAAAGCAGAGCATTGGCAACACTTGAAGTATCTGTTCATTTAGATTTAAGTGAAGATTTGCCTTTGGATCGTTTTTATGTCGAAATCGAAATCCCGGATGACATCACCATTCAGGAAGTTAGCATAGAAGACTTACCCGAAGACTGGAATTCAAAACCTCCAATAGTAATAACACAAACCATTGGCGATGATTTTATAGATTACAACGAAGCTGCAATCTTAAAAGTTCCTAGTTGCATAGTACCACAGGAATTCAATTATTTAATAAATCCAACCCATCCGGACAGTAAAAAGATCAAGGTTATCAGTAGTACCAGAATGAATTTTGATTCGAGATTTCAAAACAAACACTAATTTCACGAATTAGCACGAAGTAAAAATCTATTTAATCTTTATAATCTGCGGCAAAAAATTAGTGACAATTAGTGTAATCCGTGTTTAAACACTAATTTCACGAATTAGCATAAAGTAAAAATCCACTTAATCTTTATAATCTGTGGCAAAAAATTAGTGACAATTAGTGCAATCCGTGTTTAAACATTAATTTCACGAATGTACACGAATTAAAATCTTTCTAATCTATCTAATCTGTGGCAAAAAATTAGTGACAATTAGTGTAATCCGTATTTAGGCACTTATTCTGATTGTTTTTCTAAACTCCGAAGGGCTGTTTCCTTTTTGCTTTTTGAAGAATTTATTAAAATGGCTTTCATCGGTAAAACCAAATTCGTAAGCAATCTCATTGATTCGTTTATCACTAAACTGCAGGCGATGTTCAATCAGCTTTGTTTTATAATTGCTGATATACTGCTGCATGGTTTCGTTGGCATGCTTTTTAAAATAGCGTCCTAAATACGTATTTGAAATTCCGAAATAATCACTAATCGATTCTGCTTTGATTCTTTCAGGATAATAAATATTGTTTTGAATGTACTGCAAAATATCCATCGCTTTTGCCTCACAGCCAATATTTACTTGCTCGGGCAAATACTTCGCGATATTTCTTGCCACCACGATAATCAAAGTGTTCACCAATTGCTGAATCAATTCTTTATTATAGACATCTTTATCTTCATACTCCCTAATAATTGCCTCCACCATAACTTTCACCAAACATTTATCGGCAACATTTTTTAAAATACAGCCCGGCTGATGATTCGCATTTTGTAGAATATACTCTAAACGCTGAATATTTTCATTTTGCAGGCTTGAATTTTTTAAATAAATATCATTGAACCTCAAAAAGAAAAACTTTGTTTTGGTTTCAATGGTAAAATTATGACAATCCTCAGGAGTCAAGAGAAACATATGTCCAGCATCATATTCAAAGACATTTTTATTGATGCATTGCAAACCGGTTCCGTTCAGAATATAAACCAATTCAAAAAAATTATGACGATCACCTACATCCGGGTATTCATCTAAAGTCTCAAAGGAAACACTAAACGGTTCGTATAAATTTTCTTTTTTCATAATAGTTATTATTATATCGTGGCTGCAAATATACCTAAAAAACACAAATATATACCATTTAACACTCTTAAAAATGGTATAATTTTGTCAAATAATTTTAAACGATCAAAAATATCACTTATGGAATATAGAAAATTAGGCAATACTGAACTTGAGTTATCCACGATTACATACGGCGCATTTGCGATCGGCGGGAATATGTGGGGCGGAAACGATAAAGCAGATTCAATTGCTTCTGTTCATGCTTCAATCGATCATGGTGTGACTACAATTGACACTGCTCCTTTCTACGGATTTGGTTTAAGCGAGATCATGATTGGCGAAGCTTTAAAAACTCAAAATCGTTCGAAAGTACAGTTATTGACAAAATTTGGTCTGGTTTGGGACGGAAGTACTAACGGAAAAGGCGAATTCTTTTTCGATGCTGAAGACAATGGAAAAAAAGTCCCTATTTACAAATATGCTTCCAAAAACAATATTATTAAAGAAGTTGAAGAAAGCCTAAAACGTCTTCAAACCGATTATATCGACTTGCTTCAAATTCACTGGCCGGATACTACAACTCCCATTCACGAAACAATGGAGGCGCTTGAAAGCCTAATTCAACAAGGAAAAATCAGAGCAGCAGGAGTAAGTAATTACAATGCATCGCAAGTTCAGGAGGCACAAAAAACCATTCAATTAGCTTCCAATCAGGTTCCGTTTAGTATGCTAAATCGTAGTATTGAAACTGATTTGGTTCCACTAACGCTTGCTGAAAATATTGGAATTATTGCCTACAGTCCGATGGAAAGAGGTTTATTGACCGGTAAATATTTCACCGATGGTAAATTAAAGGACAACGATCATCGAAATGGTTATTTCGGTCAGTTTGATCTTCAGAAGGTAAAAACTTTGGTAGAAGAACTGAGCTCTTTAGCCAATGCCAAACACATTTCTATTTCACAATTGGTTTTACGCTGGACGACTTTACAAAAAGGGATTACAATTGTTCTGGCCGGAGCCCGAAATGCAGAACAAGCCATTTCAAACGCTAAAACAATGGATTTTGATTTATCTGTTTCTGAATTAGATTTCATCGATCAGGCTATTTCAAAATTAAAATAGTTACCCGAGCAGTTTTACCATCTTTTAAAAAAACATAAAAAATTAAATTATATCAAAGAGATACCACTCTTATCTCTTTCACAAACACATAAGAGCAATTCATAGTATGAAAAAAATATTTATTATCAACGGCGGGCAAAATTTTGCTCATTCAGGTGGAAAATTCAATCAAACCGTTACTGACTGGACAATAGAATACTTAACAAACAGCAAACAATTTGAAGTGAAAACAACCGACATTAAACAAGAAGTCGATTTAGACGAAGAAGTCGAAAAATTCGTTTGGGCAGATGTAGTCGTTTATCACACACCTGTTTGGTGGTTTCAATTACCGAATCTTTTTAAAAAATATATTGATGATGTTTTTACTGCCGGACATCAAAAAGGAATTTACAAAAACGACGGCAGAACGAGAACAAATCCGGATATCAATTACGGTACAGGCGGGCTTTTGCATGGGCGAAAATACATGCTTACCACAAGTTGGAATGCCCCTGCAACAGCTTTTACCCTTCCGGGAGAATTTTTTGAAGAAACAACTGTAGACGAAGGTGTTATGTTTGGTTTCCATAAAATGAATAAATTTGTAGGAATGGAGAAATTAGACGGTTTCCATTTTCATGATGTCGAAAAAGGTGCTACAGCCGAAAATATTGGTATCTTTAAGGTAAACTATACCACCCATTTAGAACAAATCTTTAAAACTTTATAATTATGATCTCAATTACCGCTATTTTAAAAAGTAAACCGGAAAATACAGCACAAATAAAAAACATGCTAAATCATTTGGTTACAGAAACCAGAAAAGAAGAGGCTTGCATACGTTATGATCTTCATCACAGTGAAAATGTTTTTATTATTTGGGAAGAATGGAAAGACCAGCCAGGACTTGACATCCATAACAATCAATCGTATTTACTGGATTTCATTAAAGAAAGCGAAACTTTGATCTCCTCTCCTATCCAGGTTTACAAAACAGCACAAATCTTATAATGCAAAGAAACGATGAAAGCACTTTTTACAAATACATACGAATCTGATTTTGTCAGTACTGAAATAGAAATACCAACTCCAAAAAGCGGAGAAGTTTTAATTAAAATTCATGCGAGCGGTGTTAACCCGATCGACAACAAAATTCGCATTGGGGTTTCGCCTTACGCATCACCGGTTTTACCTGCGATTTTAGGAACTGATCTTGCCGGTGTTGTGGAAGCCATCGGAAAAGATGTTACTGATTTTAAAGTTGGTGATGAAGTGTACGGACTCGCCGGAGGTGTACTAGGACTTCAGGGAACTTTAGCCGAATATACTGCTGTTGATGCTGCCTTACTGGCTTTAAAACCTAAGAACTTAAGCATGAAAGAGGCCGCAGCTGTTCCGCTTGTATTGTTAACAGCTTGGGAAGGCCTAATTGACAGAGCAAAAGTAAAAAAAGGTGATCAGGTTTTGGTTCATGCAGGAGCCGGAGGTGTTGGACATATGGTCGTACAGTTGGCCCGCATTTTTGGTGCCGATGTTTATGCAACCGTTTCGCCTGAAAAAGCTCCTATTGCAAAAGCCTTTGGAGCAACTCCAATTGATTACAGAACTACAACTGTTGAAGATTATGTCGAGCAATTTACAGCGGGAAAAGGTTTTGATATTATTTACGATACCGTAGGCGGGACATCCTTAGACGATTCTTTTAAAGCCATTCGCCATTATGGTCAGATTGCCAGTTGTTATGCTTTTGGAACACACAATTTAGCTACAGGATCTCTTCGATCTGCCAGTTTACATGGTGTTTTTGTTTTGCATCCGATGATTAGCGGTGAAGGCAGAAAACATCATGGAGACATCCTGAAAGAAGCTGCAAAATTTATCGAAGAAGGAAAACTAAAACCTATTATTGATCCCCGAAAATTCACATTAGATAATGCGATAGAAGCTCATAAAGCGGTTAGTGATGGTTCGGCTGTCGGAAAAATTGTAGTGGATATCGTTTAATTTCAAAATTTCACTCTTTTTTGTGATATTAATTTACTTACAAAATTAATTTCGATAAAAAAGTTAACTTGCCTATTATTCAAAACCTTACAATTTTATGAGCGAGTACCACTTAGCCGAAATTAATATTGCCAAAATGAAAGGTATTGACATAAACGATCCTATCATGAAAGAGTTTAAAGAAAATATAGATCTTGTGAATACTTTGGCCGAAAACAGTGATGGCTTTGTGTGGAGGTTGAAAGATGAGAGTTATAATACGACAAATCCTAATCCGTATAATGATGAGCAGGTTCTTATTAATATCTCCGTTTGGGAGAATGTTGAAACATTAGAGCATTATATGTACAAGACTTTTCACAGCGATTTTTTAAAACGCCGAAAAGAATGGTTTTTTAAATATGGAAAAGCACATACAGCAATGTGGTGGATTCCTAAAGGTCACGTTCCAACTCTTGAAGAAGCGGTAGAAAAATTAGATTATTTGCAGCAAAACGGAGTTTCGGAATTGGTGTTTGATCTTCGAAACAAGTTTCCGGCACCACAATTCAAAAATATTTCTTAGTAAAATCATTAAATAAAAAAGAGACTGTATCCCAAACGGATACAGTCTCTCTCTTTTTATAGCAAACTAAACTACTGCTTTATGATTTTCTGAGTGAAAGTCTTTTTAGCTGAAGAAGTTACGTTTAGGAAATATACTCCTCTTGTTTTTCCCGATAAATTAATCGTTTTTTCCGTGTTATTTCCTCCGGCAAAAGTTTCGGTATAAATCATTTTTCCTTCTGCGCTATGAACGGTAACAGTATAATTGTCCGCATTAGATGGTGTTACCACATGAAAAACATTACTGGACGGATTTGGATATACCTGAACTCCTTTCAGATTGTCTACTTCTCTTGGTTTTGTTACTGTTAAATTAGGTCCGTTATCGATTTTAAAATTATCAAACCAAATTCTGGTTCCAAAACCTGAAGTGTTTTTGAATTTTATCAAAACATTTTTCTGTTGTTTTACAATGCTTAAATCAATCTTTTCGGCTCTCCAGTCGGAATCTTTGGTTGGAGTCCAATCATTAGTTTCATTCGCTCCGGTTGTTGCCGGGTCGTCCTGAATTGGAGGGGAGACCGTTTGCAACTGTATTTGATTTTTAGAATATACATTTGTCCATGTCACACCGCAATCTGAAGATACCAAGATATCAATCTTATCAGGAGCGGGTGCCAAATCATACACGCTTAAATACTGTGTATAAGCCAGATCAAAATACAAATAGGGTGTCGATGCAGAAGAAAAATCTACTGCTTTTAAAATAAGCTCATCGATTTTAGCTGTTGGATTGTCGGCATTATTAATCACCAAACAAGATAAGTCTCCTTTGCCAACATCCGAACGTTTTTCCCATGTAATGGCATCTTTGTCAGGATTAATTATTTCCCAATCCTGAACAGGAAAACTTCCTTCAAAATTTTCCGTAAATGGAAGAGTATTTTTGCTTTTCACAACCACTACTCCGGTTTTTGTTATAGCAGTTCCCGCTCCATAAGCATTAGAAGCCGTTAAAGTCACATCGTAAGTTCCCGGGTTATTATAAACCACAGTAGGTACTTTGCTTGTCGAAGATGATGGTGTACCTCCCGGAAATGACCATGCCCATGCCGTAGGTTCTCCGGTTGAGTTATCATTAAAAGCAATTGGAAGATCACTGCACAATCTTTCGTTCTCCACTGTAAATTCAGAAAACGGAGTTTCTTTACTATCAAAATTAAATTTCAAATTGTCAATCCATATTCTTGCACCATATCCAGAAGTATTTTTGAATTTAAACAAAACGTTCGATTCCCCTTTGAACCTGGTCAGGATCACTCTTTCAGTTCTCCAATGTGAATCTGAAGTTGGAATCCAATTGTTGGCATCAGCGCTTACAAATGTTTCCAATTCAGTATGCGTCTTTTTATAAATACTTTCCCAGGTAAGTCCGCAATCTTTTGAAACGAGAACTTCCAAAACGTCCGGACTCACGGCATCAAATTTAGCGTAAGCTACATCAAATGAAAAATCGGTCACTCCAACTGACAAATCGGTCGGTTTCAGAATAATTTCGTCTACCTCGTCCACTTTATCATTGTCAGCGTTATTCATCACCATACAAGAAGAAGAATTATGTCCTACTCCGATGCGTTGTTCCCAGGCCAATTTGTTGTCCGGATTAATAATTTCCCAGTCTGCAGGAGGAAAAGAACCTTCAAAGCCTTCGGTGAAAGAAGTTTTATAAGGATCCACAATGGTTATAAAATTATTTTTAGTAATTATTGTTCCGCTACCATTGGCATTTTTAGTAGCCAATGTTACGGCATAAGATCCCGGTACATCATAGATTACTGTTGGATTCTGATCTGTAGAAGTTGACGGTGTTCCTCCCGGAAACGACCAGTTCCATGACGTTGGATTTCCTGTTGAAACATCTACAAATGGAGCTGTAAGACTTGTACAGCGTGTATCTCTCATATTGGATGCAAAATCAGAGACCGGAGTAGTGGCCTGTGTAACAGCAACGTTTACATTATCAATCCAAACTCGTGTTCCATAACCCGACACGTTTACAAAACGAATAGAAACATTATTACTCCCTATGTAAGCGCCAAGATCGACTACTTCTTTTCGCCAATTGGCATCCGTGACAGGTATCCAATTATTGGCCTGAGCTGCAGGAACAGCTGTGGTTTGTAAAGCCGTATGCGTTTTAGAATAAACATCATTCCAGGTAAGTCCACAATCTATCGAAACCTGTACTTTTAAAACATCAGGGCTTATATCATCAAACTTGGTATAAGCAACATCAAAATACATTTGACTGTTCTGTCCTGCTGTCAAATCAAAATAAGGCAATCTGATATAATCCAAAGCACCTACTACCGAATTATCGGCATTGTTCATAATCATACACGAACTGTCATTGTGGCCCACACCTTTACGTTTTTCCCATCCAAGACCTTTGTCCGGATTTGTAACTTCCCATCCTCTCGGAGGAAAAGTTCCTGCAAAGCTCTCCGTTAAATTTGCATTTGATTTCTGATCTACTTCAATGTAATTCTGCACTTCTTTTGTATTTGTTCCCAGCGAGTTGGTTACCTCTAAGGTTACTTTGTAATTTCCGGATGAATTATAGGTAACTACCGGATTTTTGTCTGTTGAAGTTGCCGGAGCTCCTCCTTCGAAAGTCCACACTCTCGAATTGGGCAATCCCAAAGAAATGTCTTCAAACGTTACTGCTTTTCCGGAACAAACTGCTGTTGTACTACTATTAAAATTAGCCACAGGAGCGGTTTCAATAACACCAACTGCTCCAAGATTAGCAGGATCCCATAATAAGCCTCTTGGGTATTTGGCAACTGTCTTATCTTCCAACCAGTATGTCATCGCATTGGTCTGATCTCTGGTATACATATTCTGGCACTCGGTATTGTAATCCATGTGATTTTCGGCGTTGGCATAAACTCCACAGCTATTTAGTACATTTCTGGTGCAGCCTTCCGCAACTTTGGTTGGAGGAGTATCGGCCATTCCATCATTAACCGGATCACAATCGTCCTGAAAAGTGTGTTTTAATCCAAAATAATGACCAAACTCATGTGTCATTACTTTTGCAAAAGTAGCACTCGCATGTGATCCGCAAGTACTGCCTATATATCTGTGGTTGAAAGCCACACGCGGTATTGCATCCTGAATGGGTAAAAAAGCATGTCCTGAACCAGTAGGTCCCTGTCCTGTATTGGGTTCATCAACCACCAAAACATCAAGATAATACCTGTTGTTTTTACCGTACCAGATGTAGTCATAAATTCTAGCATCATAACCGTCTGCAACGTGTGCTTCGGGATGCCAGTCTAAACCCGGAATTTCTAGAGGTTTGCCCTCCGGATCTACAGTCGCTAAGACAAACTGAATGTTCATTTTACTTTTAACAGCGTCAAAACGAGGATCAGTTGTGATATATCCGGGAAACAAACCATTAAAATCTTTGTTAACCGTTAGCAATGCATCGTCAATTCTACATTTCATCTGCTCTTTGGTAAAAGCATTATTGATATTTGTTCCATCGGCCAAAATGTGAAACACGACTGGAATAATATAAGGAACGGTAGCTGCTTTCTTTGTATTTCCTTTCTTCCAGGTTTTGATTTTTGAAAGCGATTTTTGAAATGCAGTTTCTTCCTTTTGGGACAATTGGGTTCCACAACCAATTGGGTTTTGGCTTTGCCCAAAGAAAATGCAGCATTGAAGCAGAAAAACTGCAGCAATAAGGTAGTTTTTTTTCAAAATAATAGTTTTTTGTTAGTTGTTATTCCGAATATTAAATTGTCAGAAAAATTGTTAAAAAATTAAACTTTAAAAACAAATAATTCCTAAACATTCTATATTCGATGGTTTTTTTGATAAAAATATCCAATTAACACCTATAAAAAAGATATTATCTTATTGTAAAACAATTGTATCTTATCTGGTTTTTATATTTGCGATATGGTCTAAAAAACAAAAAACTGCCCCCTTTCAGACAGCTTTTCTTAAAAAATATTTTCAATTCCTCCTATCTTACTTACTTTATTCCTCCAAAAGCTCCGAAACACATGTTTTTGTGCAAAATCTCCACTTTTGTAAAACCAACTTTTTTCATCAAATCCAATTGATAGTTCATAGATCTTGGGGAATCTTCTTTTTCCACATACTCCAATACTTTTTGTCGGTATTCGGCTCCGCCAATCCCTTCCAGATAATCACCATAACGTTGCCAGGTATAGCTGTTTAAAACTTCGGTATCCTGAGTGATTAAATCTGAAATAAAAAAACAGCCACCGGGTTTTAATAACTTAAAAATTTTAGCAAAAGTAGTTTCCCAATCCTGATCGTCCCTCAAATGATGCAAAACTGCTCCTGCCAAAATAATATCAAAATGGTTTTCTGTTAAAGTTACTTCTCTGATATCACCTTGCTTTGCCTCTACTGTTCCGTTGGTTTCTTTCGAAACTCTTTCAAAAGCCCTGTTCAGCATTGGTAGACTCAAATCGACCAGAGTGCAATTTAAATTCGGGATCTTCGAAAGCATTTTTAAAGTATAATTTCCGGCACCACAGCCTATATCCAAAACATTCAACGCAGTTGGAACAATCCTTTTGGCAGCTTCGGTAATTAACTCCAGAGAAATGGTTGCATCGATAGTAGCGACCTGTCCGGTTTCTAAATTTGAAAATCGTTCGACATCCTTATCAAAACGTTCTCTGATCTCTTCAATGGTTGATTTATTCATAGTTTTTTTGTTTTTTATTGCTCACCAATTAGACGGGTTTTAACTAGTTTGCATGGCTTTTATGTTTGATACTTTATAAACTTTTTTTTTCGCCACGAATTCACGAATTTCTTTTAGTTTGCGCATAAATTTTAAAAATAAAAAAACGTGAATTCGTGGCTAAAAAAACATTACAATTTATAACAAGAATCCCAATAATAAAAAGAGAACTTTTAAATACCTTAGCAAATTATAATTCTACAAAATAAAACCAACAAAAATGGCTGAGCAATCTTCAATCCAGTGTCCAAATTGTGGCACACCAATCGATGTAAATGATGTTTTGAAGCATCAATTGGAAGATAGTATCCGTAAAGAATTTCAACAAAAAGCTACCGCTCAGTCCAAAGAAATGGAACTTAAAAATGAGCAGTTCGAAAAAGCAAAAGCTGAATTTGAAGCCAAGAAAAAGCAGGAGAATGAACTTTTTGCTGAACGACTGGACCGTGAAAGAAAGGTTGCCGAAAAAGAGATTACTCAAAAACTAAAAACCAAACTAGAAGAAGAAAATAAAGATCGTTTACTTCTAATGGAAAAAGAACTTTCAGAGAAATCGGAAAAACTTCGTGAACTTAATAAAATGGAAGGCGAAATTGCCAAGCTTCAACGCGAAAAACTGGAAATGAAAGAAGCAATCGAGGCTGAAGCTCAAAAACAGCTTAACGCAACTTTAGTTTTAGAACGTGATAAAATCCGAAAACAAGAAGAGGAAAAAAACGAACTAAAAATAAAAGAATACCAAAAACAATCTGACGATCAAAAAAAGCTGATCGAGGAAATGAAACGCAAGCAGGAACAAGGTTCTATGCAGTTGCAAGGTGAAGTGATGGAACTCGCGATTGAAGAATGGCTGGCCAGTAATTTCCCGCTAGACACGATCGACGAAATAAAAAAAGGTGCCAATGGAGCTGATTGCCTTCAGGTGGTAAATACGCGAGAAGTACAAAATTGTGGTTCTATTTATTACGAGAGTAAGCGTACCAAAGCTTTTCAGCCCGCGTGGATTGAAAAATTCAAAAACGATATTAGAACCAAAAGAGCGAATATTGGTGTTTTAGTGACCGAGGTTATGCCTGCCGGAATGGACCGCATGGGAATGCGTGACGGAATCTGGATTTGTACTTATGAAGAATTTAAAGGTTTAAGTGCTGTTTTACGACAATCTTTAATACAGGTTAGCCAGGCTGTTCAGGCACAAGAAAACAAAGGCGATAAGATGTCGATGTTGTATGATTTTTTAACCAGCAATGAATTCCGCTTACAAGTAGAAGGAATTGTTGAAGGTTTCACACAGATGCAAAGTGATCTGGACTCCGAAAAAAGAGCCATGCAGCGTATTTGGAAACAACGTGAAAAGCAGATTGAAAAAGTAGTTCACAATACTTTGGGAATGTACGGTTCGATTCGCGGTATTGCCGGAAATGCCGTTCAAACAGTAAGAGCTTTAGAACTTGATTTTGTCGAAGACGATGAAGAACAAAAAACAAAGGAGCTGGAATAATTACACAAGCTGTATCTTTTTTACCCTTTCAATTTTTATTTAAATACAATTTGCCATTCCAATCAACGAATTCTTCTAAGTAATGTTGCTTTTTTACAACATTAAACTCGAGAGATCCATCACAATCGGAATGGCAAATTTTATAGTTTTTTATAAGACGGGATTTAATCTACCTTTCTAAACACCAATAGTTTTCCATTAGGATTAGACAATATCAATCTTAGATCTCCAATTGAATAGGTAGTCGTACTTTGTAATGCCTTTACAAACTCGCCTTCTTTATTACTCGGCAAGCAAGCCATCATAGTTGAAGCTACATCAGAGAATCTCAACAATCCTTTTTCAAAGAAAATAGTTCCCCCAATAGAATTACAGCCTCCAAATCCCATGAATTTATTCTCCGCTGCGTTAATTTCAATTCTTGGCATTTCTTTTTGAAAATCGGCAATAGTCACTTTTTTCCCATTTAACTCCTCTAAAACCCAGATATCATGCAAACGATAATCCGTAATGTATTTGCCGCAGCCGTTTAAAGTCTTACCATTTATCTCTACCTTAACGGTATAAGGTGAAACAGTTCCCGACATTGAATCCGTACATTCAAATTGCTGAACGGTAATGGTAGCTGAAGTTTTTCCATTATTTACTTTATACATCTTTACATTGGCATCCATTGCTCTGATAGGTTCAACAGATTTAAAACTAATGGATTCCATTCCTTCGATCAACGATGTAAAAACAATTTTATCTTTTCCAAATTTTAATCCCCAAAATGGTTCATTTCCAGTAGCTTCAAAATAAACACTTAGGTCCTCTTCTTCTGAAGTTGTTTTAGAAGTTATTTCTTTTGTGTTTGTTTTTTTAACTGCAACCGACTTACAACTTAAGATCACAGACATTAGGGCGCATAGTAAAAGTACTTTTTTCATATAATTAAATTTTTATTATGACTCCACACTAGAAAAAACCGAGCCAAGAATCACTACTGCCTGTTTTTTATGATTTTTTTAAGTAGAACCTATTGTTAAATTTAAGAAAAATAACACAATTACAAAAAAAATCTAAAAACTAAAAAATACTACCAACTCTAACTGCTTAGAAAGAATGCAGTAAAACAAATCTATACTTCTGATAATCGAAAAAATTCACGTAATAACTAATTTCAGTATCTTTGAATTCTATTCTTTTACTAAAAAAATGAACACACCTTTTCAAAAAGCCAGCCAATTGATTGATGCTGAGAACGCTCAGGATCCGAATATCGAAATCGATCAAAGTATAGAGTATCCGAAAGAATTACTGTATTCTGACAGGATGTATAAACGATTGATGCAATTTGAACCTAAAGCTTCAGAAGAAATTCAGATTGCTTCGAAAGCGCAGCACATTTGTCGATGGAAAGTGGCACGCGAATCGTACCCAATGGATCGTGTAGGTTATTTAAAATGGAGGGAAGAGCTTAAAAAATTCCACGCAAAAACCACTGCAGGAATTTTAACGAAAGTAGGATATGCCCCGGAATTTATAGACCGTGTTTCATTTTTGATTGAAAAAAAGCTGCTTAAAAAAGACGCCGAAACGCAACTGCTTGAAGATGTAATTTGTTTGGTTTTTTTAGAATATTACCTTGATCCGTTTGTGCACAAACACGATGAAGAGAAACTCAAAAATATCATCAAGAAAACCTGGGATAAAATGTCGAACAAAGGACATCAGGAAGCCTTGAAGATTACTTATACTGAAGAAAACTTAAATCTGATAAAAGCCTCTTTAGGTCTTTAGCTTAATTTTAAATTAAGAAAAATTCCTTTCAGTTTCTTCTGCATAATTCTTCATTCATATTACGTATATTTGCGTAGTCAATTTAGACCAATATACGTAGGGTCTTGAAGTAACAATTAAATAAATAATGAGTAAAACGATTCGGGTAGTCCTCGCGGATAATCATGTTTTTGTAAGGGATGGGATAAAATCTTTGTTGGAAAACGAAGTAAACATAGAAGTTGTAGGCGAAGCTACAGATGGAATAGATACCCTCGAAGCTGTTGCTACAAGTGAGCCAGACTTACTTATACTAGACATACGTATGCCGCATTTAACCGGTATTGAAGTGGTAGAAAAACTTAGAAGTGAAAATAATAAGGTTAAGATTATTATACTCACCACTCATGAATCTGAAGAATACGTATTAGGTGCATTGAAAGCAGGTGCCGAAGGGTATTTGCTAAAAGATTCCAGCAAAGAAGAATTTTTAAAAGCATTACATACGGTTTTAAACGGAGGAAAATATTACAGCGGTGATGTTTCAGGAATTTTGATTCATCACTTTGTGCATTGTACTGTTTCATTAGGGCGCAAACAAGCTTTAGCCGAAGAAATCACGATTACCAAGAGAGAAAAAGAAATTCTGTCTCTTTTATTATCCGGAAAAGGAAATAAGGAAATTGGCGAAACTCTTAAAATCAGTAAGCGTACTGCCGAAGTGCATCGTTTTAACTTAATGAAAAAACTAAAAGTAAAAAACCTGATGGAGCTTTCAAACAAAGCAACCGAGTATTCTTTGTTATAAAAATTACGTACAATTACGTAACTAATTTGCTCGGAATTACAATATTCGATCTGCCCTTTTCGATTTCTGAAAAGGGCATTTTTTGTTATGCAAATTCCTTGATAAAACTCATTAATTTGGTATATTTGGGAGGATCTTTTCTGAGACAAGAAAATCAGCTTATGAAAATTATAGCATGGAATTGTAATATGGCATTTCGAAAAAAAGCAAGCTTTCTTGACGCTTATAATGCCGATATTGCTGTTATCTCTGAATGTGAAAATCCTGAAAATTTAAAATTTCAAACCGACGTAAAGCTGCCAAACGACCTGCTTTGGTACGGAACCAACCCACACAAAGGACTTGCCGTTTTCTCCTATAGCAATTATAAGTTTCAATTATTAGACTCTCACAATCCTTTATTCAAAAACATTTTGCCAATAGCGGTTACTGGCGGAGACATCGATTTTACGTTGTTTGCCATCTGGGCCAATAATCCGCAGGATAAAGACGGACAATATGTAACTCAGGTATGGAAAGCGATTAATTATTATGAAGATCTGATAAAGGAACACAAGACCATTTTAATTGGAGATTTCAACAGCAACACTATTTGGGATAAACCTCGAAGAGAAGGAAATCACACAACCGTCGTAAACAAACTGGGCGAAAAAAAAATTTTCAGTACGTATCATAAATATTTCAAACAAGAACAAGGCAAAGAAGAGCACCCTACTTTATATCTCTACCGCCATGAAAACAAACCCTATCATTTGGATTACTGCTTTGCCTCGCAAGATTTTATGGAAGTTTTAGAAAGTGTAGAAGTTGGTACTTATCAAGACTGGACAATGCTTAGCGATCATAAACCTTTAATAATTAACTTCAATATATAAATGATGACCAACTCCTGGACCGAACGGTGGAACGACCGTTACAGCACCGAAGAATTTGCCTATGGCACCGCGCCCAACAACTATTTAAAAGAAACCTTAGAAAAACTAGACATCGGAACTATTCTTTTTCCCGCTGAAGGTGAAGGCCGAAATGCCGTTTATGCTGCTAAACTGGGCTGGAATGTTTCAGCATTCGATATTAGTTCAGAAGGCCAAAGCAAAGCTCTTAAACTTGCCCAGTCTCAAAATGTTATCATCGACTATCAGGTTGGAGAATTAGAAACTTTAAACTATCAGCCGGGACAATTTGATACCATTGCTTTAATTTATGCACACTTTCCGGCAGAAATTAAATCAGCAATACACAAAACACTGGATCAGTATTTGCGCAAAGGCGGCTACATTCTTTTTGAAGCGTTCAGTAAAAAACACTTGGAATATCTAGCTATCAACGATAAAGTTGGCGGACCTAAAGATATTGCTTCTTTGTTTTCAATCGAAGAAATCCAATCTGACTTTCCCGATTATGAAATCATCACACTGGAAGAAAAAGAAATCGAGCTCAATGAAGGTCTTTTCCATAACGGAAAAGGCTCTGTTATCCGATTTATCGGAAAGAAAAAGTAATTCGCTATACAATCATTTCGTAGAGGCGCAATAGTGCGTCTCTACACCGCATCTCCCTACCCTCACACAATTGCATCCTGCTCTCTTTCATTACAATGGAGCAATCTCTAAAATAATATTTAATATAAGGAGCTGTTTCCAGCTGTCCGTTGTATCTTTTGTCCCGAACCCCGGCACAAAAGGATGCCACTCCCATCTGGGCTAATGAGCTCAGGGTACAGTTTTCAGTTCTCAGTTTACAGTTTACAGCCCACATCTCACAGTTTACATCTCACATTTCACAATTAACAATTAACAATTCACAATTCACAATTAACAATCAACTCCTCCCTTTTTCCATGTAGAATTGTTAAGAAATTTTGGTTTCCCATTTCGGCTAAAAAACCAAACTATTCACTTTCAAATACTTAATGTTAATTTTTATAAGAAAACTTAACATTGAATACCATGTTTTATAATTATCTTTACTTAACTGTAACTTAACAATTTAGTTACATTGCTAATAATAACCTTACCTAAAAGCACATTTATATGGAAAACAAACCCGAAGAAAGCACCCCGGAAAAAATCGATTCTGTAAAACCTGAAGCTGTTCAACCGGCTACAGAAACTGCAAAACCTGCCAGCACTCCTGTTAAAAAAGCACCCGTTCGTAAAGCGGCGCCTGCTAAACCAACAACGGCATCGGCAAAACCAACAGCAGCCAAACCGATAACTCCTAAAGCTCCTGCAGCTTCTGTTACCAAAGCTGCAAGTACTACAACAAAAACACCTGCTAAGGCGGTTGTAAAAACCGCAGCAGCGACTCCAACTACAACAAAACCAGCAGTAGCAAAAGCACCGATAAAAAAAACAGTAACACCCGCTGCTAAACCAGTAGAAAAAGCCGTTACTCAAACACCTGTTGCTAAATCAAAAGAAGAAAATACTAACCAGGCAGTTGAAATCGAAGAAAATAAAAAAGATAAAGCTGCTAAAAAAGCCAAAAAATTGAAAGACAAAGAGAAAGACAAAGCCAAAAAGAAACTGGCTAAGAAAAAAGAGAAAGCTAAAAATGATAAAAAGAAAGAAAAAGCTAAAAAAGCAAAACTAAAAGCTGCAGCTAAGAAAAAAGAAAAAGCCAAAAAAGCGAAAGACAAAGCTAAAGCTAAAAAAATTGCAAAAAAGAAAGCAAAAGCTCAGAAAAAAGCTAAAGCCAAAAAGAAGAAAAAATAATACGTAAGAAAGGTTTGACTTTTATAAAGTCAAACCTTTTTTTATCTTATATACCTATACATTTCTATTATCACTTTGAAGAAAGGAAAAATTAACAACCCTTCGTGTTGAATTTTTCAACCTCCTAACCACCAATTGCAATCATGCTGCGGTTATCAAAATGTTTTGCAGGATCATTCATTTCATCAATCGTTACCATTCCGGCACGAACTTTCTTTTTACTTTGAACAGCGGCTGAAATGAGATCCGTTATCGGCTGAGCTTTTCTAAAAGGGGTTAAAAGATCGGTTTCTGAATTAGAGAAAAGACAGTTTTTTATTTTTCCATCGGCGGTTAAGCGAATTCGGTTACAGCTGTCACAAAACGGATTTGTAATTGAACTTATAATTCCGAAATCTCCATGAAAGTCTTTTATTTTATAGGTTCTTGCGGTGAAGTTTTCTTCGTCTTTGAGCTTGATAATTTCCTGTTTTGAAAAACCATTTCCTACCCAAGAAAGAATCTCCTTTTGCGAAACCATCTTACTCCTGTCCCACTCGTTTCCCGCAAAAGGCATAAACTCAATAAATCGAACCGAAATAGGTAAAAACCGAGTTAGTTTGACAAAATCAACAATTTCGTTATCATTAAAACCTTTCATCAAAACAACATTTACTTTTACCTGAAAATCATGATTCAATAGCAAATGTAAATTATCAACCACTTTATCAAACTGATTTCTAAGCGTTATCGAATGAAATTTTGATGCAACCAGCGTATCCAGACTTAAGTTGATTTTCTTAATTTTAAACTGCTTTAAAACATCAATATGACGATCGATCAAAATTCCGTTTGTAGTAATCGAAACTGAAATATCAAGAGCGGACAGTTTTGAAATTATTTCCGGAAAATCTTTTCGTAAAAGTGGTTCACCGCCAGTTAATCTTATTTTATCAACACCATTTTGCACGAAAGTCTGAGCGATACTAAAAATCTCATGGGCAGTCATTAAACTGGCTTTTGGAGAAAGTGCGATGCCATCGGCAGGCATGCAATAGGTACAACGCAGATTGCATTTTTCCAGCAGTGAAATGCGTAGATAATTGTGTCTGCGTCCAAAACCATCCGTCAAACTAGTGTTAAAGGCTGTCATGATTTTTACCTTTTAAAACATGAAAAACATGCATCACATGCGGAAAAACCGCATCCATAGACTCTCTTGCTCCATTTGTCGAACCCGGCAAAGCCAAAACTAAACTCTTGCCCAAGGTTCCGGCTACGCTCCTGGACAACATCGCATAAGGCATTCTCTGCTGTCCATAGTCCCGAATCGCTTCCTCAATTCCCGGAATTCTGCTTTCTAAAATTGGCAATAAAGCTTCCGGCGTAACATCACGTGGAGACAAACCTGTACCGCCTGTAAAAATCACCAATTGATGTTCTTTGGCAAACCTTTTTGTTCTTTCCTGAATAATCTCAAGTTCATCAGGAATAATTTCATAATGCGGTGTCTCTACGCCATACGAATTTAATTTTTCGACTATAACTTTTCCCGAACGATCTTCTTTGTCCCCCTCAAAAATAGAATCGGAACAAACAAAAACTGCTGCTTTTATTGCATTCGGGAATTTATTTTTAAAAGACGATTTCCCACCTTCTTTCTCAATTAATTTTATGGTCGAAATTTCGATTTCTTTATCAATCGGTTTCAGCATATCATACATGGTAAGGGCTACAATTGATGCTCCATGCATCGCCTCTACCTCAACACCCGTTTTATAAACGGTTTTTACCGTAAAGATGATCTGAATCTCCAGACCCTCGATCTTATATTCAACTGAAGTAAATTCAATCGGAATCGGATGGCAATCCGGAATCGATAAATGCGTGTTTTTAACCGCAAACAATCCCGCTGTTTTTGCCATTTCGAGTACGTTTCCTTTTGGTACCAAATTATGGGTCACCGCGTCAATTGTTTCTTGTTTACTAACTTTTACAATTGCGGTAGCGGTTGCTTTTCTTAAGGTGCTTATTTTATGCGTAATATCTACCATTATCTCTTATTAGGAATTCTGTTTCCAGGTGAAGGTATCGTTTTCAAACATTTCTTTCCCAAAGATGGGCACATCGGTTTTAATCCAGTTTACAATGGCTTCTGTTGCTTCATAAACTTGTTTGCGTCGCGTTGCCGAAACAAAGACAAACAAACAAATTTCGCCTGCTTTTACAATACCCAAACTGTGGTAAATGTGCATACAGGTCAAATCAAATTTAGCAAACGCTCTTTCGCGAATGGCATACAAAGCTTCATTGGCCATATCAGTGTAGGCCGAATAATCGATAGCTACAACAGTATTGTCGTGAATCACATCGGCACGAACTTGTCCTAAAAAAATATTATGCGCACCAATCGTGTGTTTGGATTGGTGCTTTGCGATCGACTCGGCTATAAATTCAGGACTAATTGGCCCTTCTACAAATACATTTTTACTCATTACTTCTATTTTTTTTGCCACAGATTAAAAGGATTTTTTAGCCACGAATTCTTTTTCTATTTCAAAAAAATAACTCGTGAATTCGGGACCCATAAATCCGTATGTTTTTTCACTTCTTTACAGACGCTCTGCTTTTTGATTATCCTCCTGCAAATGGCGGCAATAAAGCAACCACATCATTGGTCTGCAAAGTACAGTCCACCGTTTTTGAAACTATTTTTTGATTTACTGCTACGCTGAAAACAAGCGAATCAAATTGATATTTCTGATCTAAATCACGCAATAATTCCTGCAGTGACACTTCCGAAAAAGGCACTTTTTCAAGTTCACATTGGGTTCTTTCGGCAACAGCTCCAAAATATTTAATCTCAATCATTTTTATAAATTTAAATTCTGAAAAATAAACTCATCTTCAAAATGTTCCTGAAAATAACAAATCCAACTTGAAGTATTTTTCACTACTTCGCCAATGACAATAATAGCCGGCGATGTCATATTTTTTTCAGAAACCAATTTAGCAATTGAACCAATAGTTCCAATCACTTTTTGCTCTGTTTTTTTCGTTCCGTTTTGAATAATGGCAATGGGAAGATTGTCGGTTCTATTCTGCTGATAAATAGCAATGATCTCCTCTAATTTATGCATTCCCATCAAAATAATTACGGTTGCATCCGATTTAGAAGCCAAATGAATGTCCTTCGATAGCTTATGATCTGAGGTTGTTCCTGTAATGACCCAAAAGCTTTCGGCTACTTTGCGCTGTGTAACGCTTATTCCAACCGAGGTGGGAACTCCCAAAGCAGATGAAATTCCGGGAACAATTGCCGTTTCGATTCCAAATTGTTCTGCAAATTCAATCTCTTCACTTCCTCTTCCAAAAACAAACGGATCGCCTCCTTTTAAGCGAACCACATGTCCATATCGCTGTGCCATTGACACAATCAGTTCGTTAATTTGATCCTGCGTGTATGCATGGCAGCCCAATCGTTTTCCAACAAAAATAATTTCAGCATTTGATGCATAATCCAACAATTCTTCATTGACCAAAGCGTCATACAAAACCACATCGGCCTGCTCTAAAGCTTTTATAGCTTTCATCGTTATCAGTTCAGCATCACCCGGTCCTGCACCTACAATGGTTAGTTTTGGTATTTTTAAGCTTTGCATAATCTTTTAACTTAAATTGGCATTCAAATCATTTAATTCGTCAGCCGAATTAATATTGGTTAAAGGAATGATCTCACTTTCATCCAGATTAATAATCTGATGTGGTATTCCTGCCAGCAAATCCATCATTTTTAGTGCATTTGTATCAATAGCCTTCTTAATAAAAGGGATCATCTTTTTGGAATAAATTCCTATCAGTGGGTGCATTCGGCTTTGCGAAGCAAAAACGGTAATTCCGGCTTCTTCCGTATGTTTTGAGAGTAACTCCTGTAATAATTCTGTTGAAATTAGCGGAATATCACAGCTCAGAATCAGGTTAAATTCGGTTTCAGAATGTAGTAAAGCAGTATAAATTCCTCCTAACGGCCCTTTGTCTGCAATAACATCGGGTATTTTTTGATAAGAAAGATAATCATATTCTTTTGAGGCAGTAACCAATTTTATTTCTGCTGTAATAGGCAAAATCGCTCTGATGATGTGCTCTATAAATGGCTTTCCCCGAAACAAAACTAATCCTTTCTCTGACCGCATTCGAGAACTTTTTCCTCCACAAAGAATAAATGCTGTTAGTGTTTCCATTGTTTTTTAGTTTTTGTTTCAGGTTTTCTTTGTTTCAAGTTTCAAGTTTCAAGTTTTCTTTGTTTCAGGTTGAAATAAGAGAAAGTTTAACTTTAAAAGATAGAGATACATTCTCTCTTTTTATTATTCCATTATTAAGGAAAAATCAATTTGACGCTTGCCATTAAAATTACGGTTCCTAAAACTACTTTCAGTGTTTTGTTTGAGAAATAACCACTTCCGTAAAATCCTCCCAATATTCCTCCTACAACTGCAATTGGAACTAAATAAAAACTTTCGACAGGGATTGTTTTTCCGCCCATAAAAAAACCTAACATTCCCGCAAAAGAATTCACAAATATGAATAAACTGGAAATGGCCGCTGATTCTTTTACAGATGCCCATCCCAAAAACAATAAAATAGGACTTAAAATTATACCGCCGCCTATTCCCAACATTCCGGATAATAATCCGATTGCAAAACCAATTGTTAAGGCAAACGGCAGGTTGATTTTAACAGCCTCTTTTTCTTTAAAATTAAAAACTCCAAACAACCTTAACGCTGCAAAAACCAGGACTACTCCTAAAACTACTTTATAAATACTGTTATCTAATGTGACAAACCCACCTATAAATGCTGCCGGAATTGACGCGATTGCAAAGGGATAAAACAATTTTGGCCTGAAATAATTCTTTCGATAATAAAAGAAAAACGAAATACTTGATACAAACAAGTTCAACAACAAAGCCGAAGGTTTCATCACCGCCACCGGAAAAGCAAAAATAGTCATCAAAGCCAAATATCCCGATGCTCCTCCATGTCCCACACTAGAATATAAAAATGCAATAACAATTAATGCAAAACTAAATAGTAATAGGTTTTCGGAACTTAATAGGGTCATTTTTTTATTGTTTAATCGTTTGGTTGTTTAACCGTTTATTTGTTTCAGGTTTCAGGTTTGCTCTATGTTTTTATTTATACCGCTTTCTATCTCTCTACATCTAAAAATCTTTATTCTATTCTCTTTATTCCATTCTCTTGCTTCTAAAATCTAAAATCCTTTTAATCAATCGGCAATACAGTCACTAAAGTCCCTTTTTCATAGACTTCAACATCCTCGGGAACGATTAGCAAACCGTTGGCAACGGCAAATGTATTGAGCATCGCGGAGCTTTGTCCGTCCAAGACTGTGACATTTGTTTCGTCGTATCTTGCTTTTAAGAATAATGTTTTGCCTGTATCGTTTTTAACATCCGAATTTAGCGTTCGGACGATTTTTGTTCTGTGAATTTCAGAAAGCCCAATTCTGTTTCTGATTGCCGGATAAACATAGATATAAAAATTGGTCAGTGATGAAGCCGGATTTCCGGGTAAAGCAAAAACTAATGTTCCATTTTTTGACCCAAAAAACATAGGTTTTCCCGGTTTTTGATTGATTTTATAAAAATGTTCATTGACATCATTGTGTAATAAAGCTTCTTTGACAAAATCGTAATCTCCGATCGAAATTCCGCCTGAAACTAAAACAATGTCATACTTTTTTAAAATCTCTTTTAATGACTTTTTTGTAGCTTTCAGATCGTCTTTTACGCGATAGACTTTTGTTTTGTTTATTCCTGCCGTTTCAAGAGCTGCCTGAAGCATAACGGAATTACTTTCGTAAATTTTTCCTTTTTTTAGTTTTTCACCAGGTTTTACTAATTCATTTCCTGTTACTAAAATGGCCACTTTCGGTTTTTTGTACACTTCAATTTCTGTGATTCCTAAGCTGGCTAAAAAACCAATTGCCGCAGGAGTTATTAAAGTCCCAGCTTCAAAAACGACATTATCTTTTGCAATTTGTTCTCCTTTTAAGCGAACATTTGTTCCTTTTGAAGGCATGACTGCAATCAAAATAGAATCTTTATTGGCGATGACATGTTCCTGCATTACTACCGTATCTGCATTATCGGGTACAAAAGCGCCGGTAAAGATTCGGACTGTTTCATTTGCCTTTAATTTCAAATTTAAGTGATCGCCCGCCTGAGAAGTACTTACGATATCGTATTGATGTTTTATACTGTGAATAAAAGCATAACCATCCATCGCCGATTGACGAAACGGCGGCATATCAATTGGCGAAATCACCTTATTGGCCAAAACATAACCCAATGCTTTGCGTATCGCTATTTGCTTCGTGGGCATCTTGATACAGTTCGCTTCAACTCTTTGTAATGCTTCTTCAACTTTAATCATAACGGTTGTTTTTTAAGCAAAAAACACTTTTTGTAAAAACATAACTTTTTACTTCTCTAAAGTCTCTCTTATCACTTTTTTAAGAATATAAATTTAGCTTAATTCTTTGGATTACTCCCCGAAAAAATCAAATAGCTTTTTAGGATCTGAGGTTTTGGTTTCTTTATTCCGGAAATTTCCTTTCGGACGATCCTTCAACCTATAAAATTACGCACAACTTAACATACAAACAACTAATTCACAATACTTTAATCAACCTCTCTACTTTATTACCCCACCTCAACCTAAAATGCATTTTCCGACCACGTACTCTTATGATGAAGTCGTACCTATAAAAGTTACGTTTTTAAAAAAATCTTCTTTTGAAGACGCCAACGACTTTTAGCTGACGTTTTTACCTTATTTTAAAATGAGATAAGATCTTAAAAATTAGAAAATTAAGTATAAAGTACTACATTTTTTAATTGAAAAAACAGAAGCTTATTCTTTTTTTTAACATCTCACACAAAAACACAATGCATTAAAAAACAACAAGTTAAGTCATTTTTATAGCTAAAAAACATTCCAAAATTCTATCTTTTTCAAAAAAAAATAACCAAATTTTTGGTTTTTATTATATTAAAATTAACTTTGTCTATAGGATTAGTAGAGTTTAAAATAATATTTGAAACCAAAAAAACTATATTTTGAAAACAACCGAAAGCATATCGTATTACATTCTTCCTAAAAAATATACTTATAACACTTTTTGTTATATGTGCTTCTGTTGCTAAACCTCAGCAATTTTTTCGTTTGCATTCGATTCCTTTTTGTACCGAATCATTTTAAAGCGAATTTTTAAATACACCACAAAATTTTTATTGAAATTTCCAAGTCGGTTTGATGCATTCATTTGTATCAAAAGGAGTACTGAAACTATACCTATACTTTAAAAAGAAAATAATTAACAACTAAAAAAAACAAAATGAAAAATATGCAAGGCTGTTGCTGTAAATAAAAAAAGCCATTTCTGCGGCAACAGAAATGGCAAGGCTTAAAGAACATTTATCACTAAATCAAGAATTCCATTAGAGAGTTGAAAATTCAACTTTCAAGGCTTCTTGTTAATTACTTAAACCAGTACAAAGAAATGAAAAAAAAATTAAAAATATACTCATTCTTGTTTCTCCTGCTCCTATCGGCAGGAATTAATGCCCAAAATACAACACCTCTGATACAATCAAAACTGGATGGAACAGTTTTAGACGACATTACCAACCAACCTATTATTGGTGCTTCTGTTATTATCAAAGGAACTACTCACGGTGTTCAGACAGATGCCGAAGGAAAATTTTACTTTCAAACCGGACAGAAATTCCCTTATACTTTAATCGTAACTTATATTGGATATAAAAAATCAGAGATTATAGTCGAAAAAAATCCAATTACCATTCATCTAAAAGAAGAACGTCAGGAACTGGACGAATTAGTGGTTGTTGGTTATGGCTCTCAAAAGAGAAAAGACATTACAGGGGCTGTGTCCTCTGTACCTAAAGCCAATTTAAGTCAGGTAACCTCATCGGCAGATAACTTACTGCGCGGTGCTATACCGGGGGTGGTAGTCACACAAAGTTCGGGACGTCCCGGAGCCTCTTCCAGTGTACGAATCAGGGGAGGAAACTCTATTACGGCTGGTAATGAACCGCTTTATGTAGTTGACGGAATTTTAATTTACAACGACAATAACAACAGCACAGCAGGTGTTTCGAATGCGGGAGCGACTATCAATGTCCTTTCAACGATTAACCCAGGTGATATCGAATCTATTGAAGTACTAAAAGATGCCTCTGCAACGGCAATTTACGGCTCCCGTGGGGCGAATGGTGTGGTCATCATCACCACTAAAAAAGGAACAAAGGGTCAGGACAATATTTCGTATCAGGGTTATGTTGGGTTTCAGAATGTATCGAAAAAACTAAATTTACTGAACGCAAGCCAATGGGCAAGCCTGCGTAATGATGTTCAGGCCAGTATTGGCCAGGCTCCTTCTTTTACTGCTGCTCAGATCGAAGCTTTAAAAACTTCGGGAGGATACGACTGGCAATCGGCTGCTTTTAGAACGGCTGCTCCTATTCAGAATCATCAATTGTCGTTTTCAGGAGGTGATGATCGCTCAAGATATGCAATTTCGGCAGGGTATTTTCAACAGGATGGAATTGTAATTGCCTCTGATTTTAAACGTATTTCGTTACGTGTTAATTATGAAAGAAACTATTCTCCCAATTTTAAATTTGGAGTAAATGCCAACTACAGCAATTCGGTTGCAAATGGTATTGGTACCAATGGTGGTTCGTCTGCCGGAAGACAACCTAATCCGCTAGTTGTCGCTTTGTATCAGCCACCGGTAGTTCCGATTAAAAATGCCGACGGAAGCTATAACCTGACCAATAATCCTTATGCAACGGCTGTTAACGGAGTCATTGCTAACCCAATAAATGACCTTGTTAGTACGACCAACGAAACTAAAATCAACCGAATCCTGACCAGTTTATTTGGCGAATACAAAATCACCAAAAAACTAACCGCAAAAGTGGCTGTTAGTGGCGATGTGATCAATACCAAACAAAATTACTATGCACCGGCAACTACCACTACAGGTGCAGGAACTAAAGGTTTTGGTTCGGTTGGAGACCGCTTAGTAAGCTCTGTACTGAATGAAAATACCTTGAACTACAACACTAATTTTGGTGAAAACCACAAATTTTCAGCCTTGGGCGGATATACTCTTCAATATACACAAGGTGAAGTTGTGAATGCGGGAGCTCAATTTTTTGTCAATGACGCCAATACTTACAATGCTTTACAGGATGGTGTGCCTTTAAAACCTTATACCGATGCTTTCGAAAGTGTTTTAAAATCATGGCTAACCAGAGTTAATTATTCCTATAAAGGAAAATACAATTTTACGCTTTCTGCCCGTGCAGACGGATCTTCAAGATTTGGTTCGAAGTCGCTTTGGGGGTATTTCCCGTCAGCAGGATTTTCGTGGAATATTACCGATGAATCTTTTGCAAGTAATATCAAAGGCGTAACCGAAGCTAAACTAAGAATAACTGCCGGAACAACCGGTAACCAGGAAATTGGAAATTATCTTTCTCTTGCACAAATGGCTTCTGTAAACTATTCCTTCGGAGGAACTCTGCAAACTGGTTTAGCTCCTACCCGACTAGCCAATCCGGACCTGAAGTGGGAAAAAACAAATCAATACAATATTGGATTGGATTTATCCTTGTTAGACCGTAAAATCAATTTTGTTTTTGATGCATACTACAAAAAAACGAACGATTTGTTGATCAATGTACCAATTCCGTTGACCTCAGGATATGCAACTGTACTACAAAACATTGGAGGGGTTGAAAATAAAGGGGTTGAAATTGGTCTGATTACCGAAAACCTAAAAACAGAAAACTTTTCATGGAATTCTAACATTGTTTTCTCTGCCAATAAAAACAAAGTCGTTTCTATTGGAAATGGTGTGGATCAATTTTTTCCTGTAGTCCCAAACGGTTCTTTATTGCAACAACAACCGGTAACAGTAAAAGTAGGACTGCCTTTGGGAACTTTTTGGGGATACAAAACCAATGGTATTTTCCAGACGCAGGAAGAAGTCAATACTCAGCCTAAAATCAACAGTTTAGCCAATACAAAAGTTGGAGACCGAAGATATGTAGATACTAACGGAGATGGTGTAATTACAGCTCTTGACAAAGGAAATCTTGGAAGTTCACAACCAAAATTTGTCGCAAGCTTTAGCAACACGGTTTCCTATCGCGACTTTGATCTTAATTTTTCATTCCAGGGATCTTATGGCGGTAAAATATTCAATGCTTTAAATCAGCAATTGGAAATTTCTACACTGGGTACGAATGCCAACGTTACACTGGAAGATCGTTGGACACCTACAAATCCAAGCAATGAAGTTCCTAGAGCAACCAGTTCTCCTCTGGGAATTGTTTCCGAACGTTATGTCGAAGATGCTTCTTTCCTGAGATTAAAATTAATCACCTTAGGTTATACTTTACCAAAAAGCCTTTCGAAAAGACTGGGAGCTAAAAGCATCAAATTTTATGTCTCTGCCGAAAACTTAATTACATGGACCAAATACACAGGATATGATCCTGAGGTAAGCTCCTACGAACAAAACAACTTATATCCGGGAATTGATTTTGGTGCTTATCCCAATTCAAAAACATTCATCTCGGGCCTCAACGTAACTTTTTAAGTAAAAAAAATATAAAATGAAAAAGATTTTTATAACATTCCTATTGAGTGCCGGACTATTGGTATCGTGCACCGATTTAGAGGTCACACCTACCTCATTTGTAACCGAAGACAACTACTTTAAAACACAAGACGATGCCGTAGCAAGTGTAACAGCTGTCTATGCTTCACTAAGTCTTGATCCGGGAGAGCAGAGTTTGTTTGGGAGAAACTTATATTTCCTGACCGATATGGCTTCTGATTATGCTGCAGCGGGAGTTTCGGCAACCAATCCGCAGGTGAGAGCTTTAAGCAGCCTGACTCATGATGCAACTTCCGATCGTGTTCAGGTAGCGTGGCGTCAAATCTATGCCGGAATAAACAGAGCCAATGTTGCTATCGATAATATACCAAAAGTAGCCGGTTCAGACGCTGTTAAAAACAGATTGATTCTCGAGGCTAAATTCATCCGAGGCTTATTGTATTTTCAGGCAGTACGTCTTTGGGGCGGAGTTCCTATTGTATTGCACGAGCCTACTTCTATTCAATTGGAAAGTTTAAAGTCGAAAAGAGCCACTGTAGCAGAAGTTTATACCCAAATTATTTCAGATTTAAAAGATGCTGAGGCCCTGCCGTCTACTTATGCCGCAACAGATGCGGGACGTGCTACATCAGGAGCGGCAAAAGCCATTCTAACAAAGGTTTACCTTACCAGAAAAGACTATCCGAATGCTATTTTAAAAGCCAGAGAAGTAATCAACGGCGGATACGGATATGCTCTTTTTGAAAACTTTCAGGATATTTTCACGAAAACCAAAAAGAACGGAAAGGAACATATATTCTCTGTGCAGTTTGAACCCAATCAGGCCGGAAACGGATCTAGCGGAAGTACTTTTCAGGCCACTTCTTTTACCGGATTCACTGCTACAGAACCTGCCGATATTATTTCGGATGTTGCTTTGTTTTATGATATTTATGCTGCCGGCGATACCAGAAGGGATGTAAGTTATGCCAAACAATTACCAATTCCCGGTACCGCAAACGTATATACTTTTCCAAAGCCAATATTTAAAAAATATTTGGATTTAACCAATCTGGCCACTCCGTCTAACGTCTCAATCAATTTTCCGATAATTCGTTATGCCGATATTTTACTGTCTTTAGCGGAAGCGATAAACGAACAGGGACCCCCTACACCTGAAGCCTATGAGCTAATCAATCAGGTAAGAAGAAGAGCTTTTGGAAAACCGATTAACACACCTGATGCAACAGTAGACTTAGCAGGATTAACACAAACAACGTTTAGAGCAGCCCTGCAAGAAGAACGTAAAAAAGAATTTGTTCAGGAAGGACAGCGCTGGTTTGATTTGGTTCGTTGGGGAACTTTGGTTACCGAAGTCAAAAAAGTACTGGCGAAAAATTCCGTTTCTGAACGAAATAATTTATACCCGATTCCACAAAGTGAAAGAAATATTGATCCTGTTGGATTACCTCAAAACCCCGGATATTAATTAAAACCACCACTAAAAAAACGAATAAATTATGAAAAATTTCAAATACCCTAGTAAAAGTACGAGCCCAAAAAAAGGACTCTTACTTACTGCACTGCTTGTAGCACAATTGAGTTTTGCGCAAAACAATCCGAATGCTGATTTTAAAGGTGTTGTCGGAAAAACGCTGGCCGATTCTAAAGAATATTGGCCAGATCCTGTGAAAGCCCCTGCAGGCGCACCAAATATTGTCTGGATTTTACTGGATGATGTTGGTTTTGGAGCCTCAAGCGCTTTTGGAGGTTTAATTCAAACGCCAACTTTTGATAATCTGGCTAATAATGGTTTACGATACACCAACTTTCACACCACTGCTATTTGTGCCCCTACCCGTGCCGCTCTTTTAACCGGAAGAAATTCAGGAAAAGTACACGTAAGCGGATTTTCACATACCGTTTTATCAGCAGGTTTCCCGGGTTGGGATGGAAGAATTCCATCTGATAAAGGAACAATTGCCGAAATTTTAAGAGACAAAGGATACAATACTTTTGCCGTGGGAAAATACGGTTTGACTCCTGATGAAGAAGCAACCGATGCAGGGCCTTTCGACAGATGGCCTACCGGAAAAGGTTTCGAACACTTTTTCGGTTTCTTAGGATCACAAACCGATCAGTACAAACCTGATCTTGTGGAAGACAACGCACATGTTACACCTGACGGAAGACACTTAACCGATCAGATTACGGATAAAGCCATCAGCTACATCACCAAACAGCATAAAGCCGCACCCGACAAACCTTTCTTTTTATACTATGCTCCCGGAGCGGTTCATGCACCACATCAGGTGGCAGAATCCTGGAGCGATGCGTACAAAGGAAAATTTGATGAAGGCTGGGATGCTTATCGCGAAAAAGTACTGGCCAACCAGAAAAAACTGGGTGTAGTTCCTGCTAATGCCATCTTACCGGAACGTAATCCGCTGATTACCGACTGGAAAAAACTAACACCGGATCAAAAGAAAGTTTACGCCAGATTCATGGAAGTTTATGCCGGATATCTGACCTATACCGATCACGAAATTGGACGAATTGTCGAGCATCTAAAACAAACCAATCAGCTGGAAAATACTCTGATTTTTGTTGCAATTGGTGACAATGGCGCCAGTAAAGAAGGTACTACACAAGGTACAATCAATCAGAGTTTGTTTGCTCAGGGCGGATCTGACGAAGAAAATCTACAGAAAAATCTAAACAATATTGGAGAAATCGGAACTTCAAAAGGACTGAACACCAACTATCCACTAGGATGGGCACAGGCAACAAATGTTCCTTTTAAAAACTGGAAACAAGATGCACAATCTGAAGGGGGAACGCGTAATCCGTTGATTGTTTTTTACCCAAAGGGAATTAAAGAAAAAGGCGGAGTCAGAAACCAGTACAGTCACGTAACCGATTTGCTTCCAACCACTTTGGACATTGCAGGAATTAAAGCTCCGGAATATATCCGAGAAGTAAAACAGGATGCTCTGCAGGGGTCAACCTTCTACGCTTCACTGAATGATGCCAAGACGCCATCTTTACACAATATTCAATACTACTATATTTTTGGAAACAGAGCTATTTACAAAGATGGCTGGAAAGCAGGAGCGGCACACCTGCCGGATTCTTTTGCTGTAAAAAAATCGTTGGGTAAAAATGAAAAACCTGCCGAAAGCAATTTCGATGCTGATGTATGGGAGTTGTATAACCTCAACGAAGATTTCAACGAGCGCAATGACCTTGCTAAAAAATACCCGGAAAAATTGGCCGAACTAAAAAAACTGTTTGAAGAACAAGCCAAAGAAAACAATGTTTATCCGTTGATTGACTGGCAGGACGTATACAACAGAAGAATACACAACACTACAGCCGACAAAGGCAAAACACTACAGGATCTGATTCAGCAAGCGACCAGACCCGGAAATTCTAAATAATAAATCCAATAGCGATTCGGGTCTTTTGGCAACATATTGAAACCTGAATCGCTTTTAATTTAAATCATTATGAAAAAAGTAGATTTTGAAATTATAGGAAAAAAAATCATCGTGGGAGCGATTATTTTTTTAGTTCCGCTAATTATTCTGGCGGGCGGATTAACATTAATTAATAACTTTTTAAAATAAGAAATCATGGCAACAACAGCTTATAATTCAAAAAGCAAACTTACCAGAGATTTAAGCATTAGTCTCCTTATTTATTCACTACCTGTCGTAGCAATTTTTCTTTATTTCAAACTAACGAATGGTTTGGTTACCCAATCTCATCTTACGTTACCGTCATTTTTAGAATTTGCAAAACCGGCTTTCGAAAATATCAGAACCTGGGGATTAACTGCTTTTATGTTGATCTTGGGAGTTATCGAATTTACTGCAGGTTTGTACGATGACCAATGGACAGGCGAAGAGCGTAAAGTCGATATCGTTTGTTTTCTGGCTCCCAAATTGCTTTTGCCGCCGGTAATTGCCTTTTTTAGTCTGACTGCATTACCGTATTTAATCCCTAATCTTGCCAACACGCTTTCGTGGGTTCCGTTTTGGGGAGGTTTTTTCCTTATCGCAATAGCCGATGATTTAACGCAATACTGGTACCACCGTCTGCACCATCAGGTTCCTTTTTTATGGCGTTTTCACCGAACGCACCACTCCGCTCCGTATATGGGTATGGCCATGGCTTCCAGACAAAACTTTATTTACACCATTTTCTTTTCTCAGATTTACCTAACCGCTACTTTAACCTATTTGGGTTTAGGATTACCGGCTTTGTTTGTATTGGTCATCAAAAGCCTGATTACTCTCGGAGCCCACTCGAGTATTGCCTGGGACAAACCATTTTACAAATACAAAGTTTTACATCCAATTGCATGGGTTTTAGAACGTTTAATTTCGACTCCGGCAACCCATCACGCGCATCATGCTGACACTAGCGGAGACGGTGTTGGACATTTCAAAGGAAACTTCGGAAATATGTTTTTCATCTGGGATATCATTTTCGGAACAGGTTTGATCACTAGAAAATTCCCAAAATCATACGGAATGAAGTCGTACAAGCAAGAAGAATGGTACGCACAATTTCTTTGGCCAATTTTCAAATCCAAAAAAGAAGGAAGCGCTTTGGCCGAAGGAGTACTAGCTGTTCCGGTTCGTCAGAAAGTAGAAAATACGATTCCAAATCCGGCTTATTATGAGCAGGTTCAATCTTAAAGATCATGAAGAAAAATAAATTAATCCAAAACAGTATTGCGATCGTGATACTGTTTTTCTCCGGAATTGGCTTTGCACAGCAAAAAGCATCCAACACCGTTTCTTTAGATGTTTTTTATGCTAAAATTCAAAGTGAGAAAAAGCCCCAGATTATTGACGCCCGTGGCCCTGAAGAATTTGCGCTGAACCATATCAATGGAGCACAAAATTTCAATCTGGAATCAAAAGATTACGCCAAGCGTATCGCCTCATTAGATAAAACAAGGCCAGTCTTCACCTATTCTATTGGAGCAGGAAGAAGTGTCTGGCTTGCAGACGAATTGCTGAAAAACGGTTTTAAAGAAGCCTACAGTTTAGAGGGCGGAATTGCCAATTGGATTGGAAACGGAAAACCTTTTTACTCCAATTCAAAAAGTAAATTAACCTTAGTCGAATACAATAAAATCATAACTGAAAATAATGACGTTCTGGTTGATATTGGTTCTGTATACTGTGGCGCCTGCAAAAAAGTAAAACCTGTTTTAGAAACCATCAGAGCGCAATACGGCTCAAATCTAAAAATCATTGAAATTGATCTGGAAGACAGCCCGCAAGTAATAGCCGATTTGAAAACCGTAAAAGTGTTCCCAACTTTGATATTATACAAAAAAGGAAAAATCGTTTTCAAAAAAGAAGGTCTGGGAGATCTCAAAAATGATGTTGATGTTGCTTTGGCTTCCAAATAAAAATCGCTAAATAATCGCATACAAACCCGACAGGTTTTTGAAACCTGTCGGGTTTAATCCAGTAAAAACAACCCTTAAAAATGTCAACCCAAAACAAACAATTTACCCTACACGAAGACTGGACGGTCGTAGTCCTTGGATTTATAATCATCGGAATTTCTCTTTTTATCTTTCTGCCTGAGATCCCTGTTTTCAAATGGTCAACCGAAACCGATTTATTAGTAAACGTGTTTAATTCCGGAAACCTAAAAATCATTGGCTTACAATTTTTATACCTGATTGCGATTGGAACACTTGGTGCTTTTTTAATTGGAAAATCGGTCAAAAACTTTCTACTGGGTTTTCCAATAGTATATTCTTTAACAATTTTAGCTTTAATTATCTCCGGAAACACAATCCTAAAAGGACTAAATCTGGAAGCGGTGATTTTTAGTTTAATCATAGGTCTCTGTCTGGGTAATTTTTTCATCCTTCCAAGGTGGTTTCGTTCCTCTCTTTCAACAGAGGTATTTGTCAAAATTGGCTTGGTATTACTAGGAACCACTGTTATTTTCTCAGACATTCTAAAAGCCGGTTCATTAGGGCTTATTCAGGCTTTAGTGGTTGTATTGTCGGTTTGGTACTTTGCCTTCTGGCTGTGCAAAAAATTAAAAGTTGATGATGAATTAACCCTGATGATTTCCAGCGCGGTTTCGATTTGCGGAGTTTCCGCGGCAATTGCGACTTCGGGTGCCATCAAAGGTGACTCAAAAAAACTGTCTTACGTGATTTCTATTGTTTTGGTCACTGCAATACCCATGATGATTTTCATGCCTATAATTGCTAAACATTTCAACTTTCCTGAAGAAGTAACCGGAGCCTGGCTGGGCGGCAGTATCGACACATCGGGAGCTGTTGTAGCTTCAGGCTCATTGGTAGGAGAAACCGCTTTAAAAATTAGTACAATTGTCAAATTCTCTCAAAATGTACTCTTAGGATTGGCTGCTTTTGCCATATCCGTTTACTGGACTTACACTCAGAACAAATCGGAAGGAGCTGTTGCCGCAAAACCAACCTTAGCTGTTATATGGGAGCGTTTTCCAAAATTCGTTATCGGTTTTATTGCCGCTTCACTCCTATTTTCATTTCTTTTAACTGCCGAGGTCAGAGACGAAGTAAAAGACAGCTTAAAAAACCTGCAAGGCATTTGGTTTGCCCTGGCTTTTACCAGTATCGGACTGGAAACCAAATTTAAAGATTTACTGGGCAATACCAGCCGAAAACCTCTATATGCCTTTTTAATAGCACAATTATTCAATATCATTGTCACGCTGATCATTGCTTTTTTACTTTTTAAAGAATAACAATCTGAATCATTTTTCGAACACTTTAAAACGTAACTTATTGTACCTAAAACACCTTTCATTAAAAATAAATCGCAGAGTTGTTCTAAAAAACCATAATTTACTCTACTTTTTTAAAGCTATGTTCATATGTCTTAAACCAATTCAACAAAAGATAAAACCAACCTCAGCAACTCACAACATGAATTAAAATGAAAAAAACACTTCTTACACTAAACGTACTGCTTTCGACCGTGCTTTTAGTTTCCGCACAAAATAAAACTACGGCCGATTCTTCAAAACCAAATATCATTTTGATTATGGTGGATGATATGGGATATTCTGATTTAGGAAATTACGGCTCCGAAATTAAAACACCAAATCTCGACAAACTGGCTAGCGAAGGTTTGCGTCTGCGCGAATTTTACAACAACTCCATCTGCGCACCTACCAGAGCCTCGTTGCTAACAGGGCAATATCAGCATAAGGCCGGAATGGGATTTTTTGATATTAACCTGGGACTTCCCGCCTATCAGGGGTATTTGAACAAAGAGTCTTTAACATTGGGCGAGGTTTTCCGTTCCGGAGGTTACAGCACTTTGCTTTCGGGAAAATGGCATGTAGGCTCTCTAGATCAGTCGCAATGGCCCAATCAGAGAGGCTTTGATAAGTTTTACGGAATCTTAAAAGGGGCTTCCAATTATTTTGACGCCAAACCTTTGCCTTTCGGAAAAACACCTTATCCGGTAAAATTACTTCTAAATAATGAAGAGCTTCACCCAAAAGACGATTCGTATTATTTTACAGACGAGATCGGAAACATTGCCGTGTCTTTTCTGGATGAACAAAACAAAGAAAATAAACCTTTCTTCCTGTACTTAGCCTTCACGGCACCACACTGGCCATTGCAGGCAAAACCAGTAGACATTGCCAAATACAAAGGAAAGTTTGACGAAGGCTGGGATGTTCTTAGAGAAAAAAGAATTGAAAGATTAAAAGCAAACGGTATTTTACCCGCCAATCAAACCGTATCGTCAAGAGACCCTGAAGTTCCCGAATGGAGCAAACTGACTTATGATGAAAAACAATTCTGGAAAGCCAAAATGGAGGTCTACGCCGCAATGGTTGACAACATGGATCAAAATGTCGGTAAAGTTCTAAACAAACTAAAAGCATTAAAAAAAGATAAAAACACCCTCATTATTTTTATTTCAGACAATGGTGCACAGGGTGGCTTTAACACTTACAATCCTTTAGGAAGAGGTTTAGTCCGAAATGATGGTCCAATTGGAACCTCGGGTTCCTTTGATTATCAGGAGCAAAACTGGGCCTATTTGTCTAATACGCCTTTGCAGCAATACAAAAACAATATGCATGAAGGCGGTTTCAGTTCTCCGTTTATTGCCTGGTTTCCTTCGAAAATAAAAAGCGGACGAATAGATAAAGGAACCGGACATATTATTGACCTCGCTCCTACTTTTTATGAATTGGCCGGAATTGAATATCCAAAAGAATACAATAGTGTAAAATCTAATCCGTTAGCAGGAAAAAGTCTGCTGCCGGTATTATTCGATAATGCTTCGGAAGTCAACAGAGGAGCCCCACTGTTTTGGGAAAGAGCCGGAAACAGAGCCGTACGCGATGGAAAATGGAAGCTGGTTTCGACTTACCCGTCATACGAATGGGAACTTTATAATATTGAAACTGACCGTGGCGAAACGACCAATGTAGCGCAACAAAACCCTGCTGTTGTTAACAAACTGTCTGCTTCTTACTTTGATTGGGCTGATCAGACAGGAGTTGTAGAATACAGTAAATTCAAACTAAAACAGGAAGTTATGCCTGGTGGCGCTGCCTTAAAAAAGTAATTGAAGCTTCTTTTTACATTTTATAAAGCATTTAAAAAGACAGAAAAATAAGTAAAAAAACAACTCTTACTTCTTTTTCTGTCTTTTTTTATATCCGAAAACAAACAAACAAACAAACAAATAACTGTAAATCAGTATTTTAAAACAAAAACTATCCTGTACTTTACCTGTTTTCTTGCACTCATCTGAATAAATTTAAAAAAAATCTTGGATTTTATTATTTTAAATTTAACTTTGTCTATAGAATTAGTAGAGATTAAAATTTAAAGAACTACATTTTGAAAGCAACTGCAAGTACATCGAATTATATCCTTCCAAAAAAATATACCTATAACACTTATTGTTATATGTGCTTCTGCCATTAATTCTTCCATTATTATGTTTTGAATCGATTTCATTCCTAAAATCGAAATTCATCCCCAAGTACAAACAGATCCTCTCTTTGGTAACGAGCACGAAACCGAATCACTATATCAAGCAAAAATATCATTCGTTTAAAAGCAGGTTCTGCCTTGATAAAGCTTATAATTCAACAATTTAGACATTATTATACTGTAAATTAAACGGTTTTTATTTCGGAGGTTTTTAGTTTTAAACTAAATTTACTAGTACGATAAAACTGTTTTTTTTACGAATGAAAGTTCTTAAAATACTACAGCAAAAAATAAATTAACCATTAAACCATTAAGCCATGGCTGAAACAAAACAACAACAAACAGCATTAGGAGATGTTGCAGCAAGACAATTAGCAATTGCAACACGTACCGTTCCTCAAATTGGAACAATTACACCACGTTGGTTAACGCATCTTTTGCATTGGACACCAGTAGAATCGGGTGTATTCCGTTTGAATAAAGTAAAAGACGGAAGCCATATCGAAGTAGATTGTTCTGCAAGAGACGAAAGGGTTTTACCCAATACTTTTGTCGATTATATCGATAATCCTAGAGAATACAATCTGGCTGCAGTTCAAACGATTGTTGAAGTACATACAAGAGTTTCAGATTTGTACAGTAAACCGTACAATCAGATTTCTGAACAACTTAGATTGGCGATCGAAACCATTAAAGAGCGTCAGGAAAGCGAATTAATCAACAATAAAGATTATGGTTTGCTCAGCAATGTTGCGCCTTCGCAAATTATTAAAACCAGAACCGGTGCACCAACGCCAGATGATTTAGACGAACTACTAACAAAAGTGTGGAAAGAACCAGGATTCTTTTTACTACATCCTTTGGCAATTGCAGCTTTTGGCCGTGAATGTACACGTCGTGGTGTTCCTCCTCCTACTACCTCTTTGTTTGGATCTCAATTTTTAACGTGGAGAGGAATTCCGCTTATTCCATCAGACAAATTACCAATCAAAGACGGAAAATCAAAAATCATTTTATTGCGTACAGGCGAAAGCCGTCAGGGTGTTATTGGATTAATTCAGCCAGGATTACAAGGCGAACAATCACCGGGATTATCAGTTCGTTTTATGGGAATAAATGAAAAAGCAATTGCATCCTATCTGGTATCGCTATATTGCTCACTGGCTGTATTGGTAGACGATGCCATTGCCGTTCTTGAAGATGTAGAAATTGGAAAGTATCATGAGTATAAATACTAACAACAACGGTTTACCCAACATTGAGGATTTGCAGCTTTTGGCTAACGAATTGTTCAGTACGTTACCTAACGAATTTCCCAAAGAGATTTCGTTAAGTCCTGATCGTAATGAACATCCCCGTGCCACAAAAGTTGCAGAAACCTTCCTTAATTCGGGGAACTTCAGTGGCCACAACCCGGCAGCCCTGCCCTTGCAGGATGCGCCTGCTTCACCTACTGCTTTACCAGCATTTGGCGGATTTGGAGCAGCGCCAACTGTTGCTAATTATGGCTCAGGAGCTTCGGCTTTATATCCAAACGCCGGAGCCGGATTTGATCCTCAAAGTGAAACTAATCCATTAGGAATTTCACACGGAAATAATGTAAATGTCAACAATCCCCAAACCGGGTTTTATGACGAAAATTTCGGGAATAGCGGAGCCGCTCAGCTAAATGAAGAAAGTATTTTTTCGAAATTGCTTTTAAATAATGAATACCTGCCTTTTCAAAACCAAGGTTCTTCGTTTGAAACAGAACTAAAAGCAGCATTGGCTTTTGTTGATACACAATTTATAAAACGTACCAATCTTCCGTTAAACGGAAATGAGATATCAAATTCGTACTACTTTTTAGAGCAAAATCCGTTTGCTTTTGATCAGAGAAATTCGAATTTAATCGTTGGTAATACTTTTGAAAAACAAGATTTTGGTCGTATTTCCGGTTCCCATTTTGATGCTAACCGCATCAAAAAAGATTTTCCTATTCTAAGAGAGACCGTAAACGGAAAACCTTTGGTTTGGTTTGATAATGCTGCCACAACACAAAAACCGCAATCGGTTATTGATCGTATTGCCTATTTCTACGAACATGAAAATTCGAATATCCATCGTGCTGCTCATGAATTGGCTGCGCGCGCATCGGATGCTTATGAAGCTGCCCGCGAAAAAGTAAAAACGTTCCTGAATGCCGGCTCTGTAAACGAAATTGTATTTGTTCGTGGTGCTACTGAAGGTATTAATCTTGTGGCACAGAGTTGGGGTGATTATAACTTAGTTGCCGGCGACGAAATCATTGTCAGTAATTTAGAACATCATGCGAATATTGTTCCGTGGAAACGTCTGGCAGATAAAAAAGGATTAAAACTTCGTGTAATTCCGGTTGACGATGACGGACAAATTTTACTGGATGAATATGCAAAATTGCTGAATTCAAAAACACGTCTGGTTGCTTTTACTCAGGTATCAAATGCATTGGGAACTGTAACACCGGCCAAAAAGATTGTTGAAATGGCTCATACTGTTGGAGCAAAAGTTCTAATTGATGGCGCACAATCGGTTTCACATATGAAGGTTGATGTTCAGGATTTAAATCCGGACTGGCTGGTTTTCTCCGGACACAAACTTTTTGGGCCTACGGGAATTGGCGCTTTATATGGAAAGGAAGATTTACTGAATGAAATGCATCCTTACCAATCTGGTGGAAACATGATTCAGGATGTCACTTTTGAGGAAATAAAATACCACAAAGCCCCTAATCGTTTTGAAGCCGGAACAGGAAATATTGCCGACGCAATTGGTCTTGGGGCCGCAATAGATTATGTAACAAAACTAGGAATAGATGCGATAGGTCAGTACGAACATCAGTTGTTAAACTATGCTACAAAATTGCTAAAAGAAATTCCGGGTGTCCGATTGATAGGTACAGCAGCAAATAAAGCAAGTGTTCTTTCATTTAATTTACAAGGCTACACAAACGATCAAGTGGGACAAGCTTTAAATAAAGAAGGTGTTGCAGTACGAACCGGACATCATTGTGCGCAGCCTATTTTGCGAAGAATGGGTGTCGAAACTACTGTTCGTCCGTCTCTGGCTTTTTACAATACCACTGAAGATGTTGATACTTTTATCAAAACCTTATGGGAACTTAAAAAAGTTAGATTTTAAAAAATAATACAGGGCAATGTCTTCTTAGGCCTCTCTAAAAAAATAGTTACCTTTTTTGATATTTTGAGTAATTATAACCAAAAGCGATTGTTTTCGGACAGTCGCTTTTTTTATGTTAAGAAAAAAGAAACCTATTAAAAAATAACCACACAAAACCAATAATATTTCACATCAAATTACATTTTTTGTTAAATCACATTATTTAATTTAAACAAAAAAGATTTTTATTACATTATAAACAATAAAATTTAATCTTTTTTTGAGGAAGCCCTAAATTCATACCAAAATGTTACAAATATCACAAAAATAAACACTTGCGTGATTTTTATTGCCAAACAAAAATAAATCGTTAACAAAAAATTAAGATATTTGAGAGAACTAATCCTAACATATTGAAAAAATGAAAATCAACTTTAAGCTTTTTTTTGGGCTATTGATAGCATTATTTGTGCAAATAGCCAATGCACAGGAAGAATCTATTACAGGTAAAGTTACGGATTCAAAACGAGTTCCGCTTCCGGGGGTAAACATCGTCGTAAAAGGAACCAAAACCAGTACTCAAACTGATTTTGACGGGAATTTTAAAATAGCCGCTAAAAAAGGAGACATCCTTACGGTGAGCTATGTAAGTTTTACCACTGTACATATTCCCGCTTCAAATGCAATGACCATTACATTAATCGAAACTCAAAACGAACTAGAAGCTGTTCTAGTCGTAGGTTACGGAACACAAACTAAAAAGAACTTAACCGATAATATTGCCCGTGTTACCGCAAAAGATATCCAGCAAATACCTGTTTCAAACGTTCAAAATGCGCTGGTGGGTAAACTTGCCGGTGTACAAATCACTCAGACAAACGGTAAAGTAGAAGGAGGTATAAACATTAGAGTTCGTGGTGCTGCCAGTATTAGTGCCGGTACACAACCCTTATATGTTTTGGACGGAATTCCGTTAATTACAGACAACGAATCCAGCAACGGAGCGCCAACAAATCCATTATTGACTTTGAGCCCTAACGAAATTGAGTCTATTGACGTCTTAAAAGATGCTTCTTCTGCAGCGATTTATGGTGCACGTGGAGCTAATGGAGTGGTAATCATCACTACCAAAAAAGGGAAAGACGGAAAAGGAACCTTCTCTCTTAATTTCTCGCAAGGAGTTAGTGAAGCTACCCATAAGAAAAAATGGTTAAATGCAAAACAATATGTTGAATTGCTACGGGAAGCCGGAAAGAATGCTGATGATTTAGCAACTGTTGAAGAAGAACTAGACAGACTGGCACAGGGAACTGACTGGAGAAACGCAGAAATTGATACCGACTGGCAAGACATTGCATTTCAAACAGGATTTACAACCGATGCTGATTTTTCTGTTTCAGGGGGAGACGATAAAACCAAATACTTCTTTTCCGGAGCCTACAACAACACAACCGGAATTATCGACAGCAACAGTCTGGAGAGAATAACAGGAAGATCAAACATATCACATAAAGTCTCAGATCGTTTTACGGCCGGTATGAATATTGGTTTTTCAAGAGCAATCATCGACAGGGTTCAGGATGACAACTCATTTGTATCGCCTTTGCAAGTTGTAGCTCAGTCTCCGGTATCTCAGGCAAGATTTCCGGACGGAACACCAAATCCAAATACAGAATATGCCAACTATCTTCTGGCGAAAGACAATACTTTTTGGAAAACTGTGATGCGCAGACTTACCGGAAAAGTTTATGGTGAACTAAAATTAGTAAAAGGTCTTAAATTCAATTCTGATTTCTCTTACGATTATCTAACTCAGACTGAAGACTACTGGCAAGGCAAAAATGCTCCGTTTATGGCAACTGATGGTGCTGTATTTGCTTCCACGGTAAATACCGAAAATTATGTATTTAGTAACTATTTTACTTACGATAAAACATTTGCAGAAAAACATGCCCTGAATGTTGTTGCCGGTATGGAACTTAACAAATACAACCGAAGATATCAGGATGTAAACAGCATCTATTTTCCAAATGATGGTTTTCAAACCATTGATGGAGGAGCCGAAATTAATGAAGGACACGGAAGCGAAGAAGATTATTCTTTTGTTTCTCAGTTCGGAAGGTTAAATTATGCTTTTGACGGTAAATACCTTTTCAAAGCCAGTATTCGTCGTGACGGTTCTTCCCGTTTTGGAAAAAATGAACGATTTGGAGTTTTCCCTGCATTTTCTGCCGGTTGGGTAGTATCAAAGGAAAGTTTTCTGAAGGAAAACTCCGTTCTGACCTACTTAAAACTAAAAGGAAGCTGGGGTAAATTAGGAAATGCCGAAATTGGCAACTTTGCTTCACGTCAATTGTACAGGCCAAATCCGTATAACTTAAAATCAGGATTAACATTTGATCAGCCCGGAAATAACAATTTAACCTGGGAAAAATCGACTCAAATTGATTTTGGTGCAGAACTGGGCTTTTTAGATAAAATTACTTTTGAAGCCGATTACTATCAAAAAGATACTGACGGATTACTTTTTGATGTACCACTTCCAAAAAGTGTCGGTGCCGGCGATAATGGAACCGTAAGCAAAAACATTGGAAAAATTAGAAGCAATGGTTTTGAATTCACTTTGAACACAAAAAACATCACAACTGAAAATTTTACCTGGACAACAAGCTTCAATTTAACAACAAACCAGTCTAAAGTAAAATCATTACCAAATAACAATGCAGATGTGATTAATGCCTACACCATTAACAGAGTTGGCGAAAATATTTCATCATTCTACTTGGTTGAATACGCTGGAGTTGATCCCGCAAACGGAGATGCTCTTTTTGTAAAAAACACAAAAAATGCCGATGGAAGCATTGACAAGAGTACGACCAATGACTATAGCGAAGCACAAAGAACAATTCTTGGAAATCCATTTCCAACCTTAATGTCGGGACTTACTAATACCATCCTCTATAAAGGTGTTGACTTTTCATTTACTTTCCAGGGAGAATGGGGAGCCAGTATTTATAACTCTGCCGGAATATACCAATCTACAGCAGCCGATTATTTTGACAATCAAACCTTAGACCAGTTAGACCGCTGGCAAAAACCGGGCGATATTACAAATATCCCTCAGGCAAGATTTGGAGGTTCTAACGGTACACAAAACTCAAGCCGTTATCTCGATAAATCCGATTTTGTGCGTCTAAGAAACCTAACTTTAGGATATACATTACCTAAAAAAACAGTAAGTGACATGGGAATGAGCAGCTTAAGAGTTTATCTTACAGCCGTTAACTTATTGACTCTTACCAACTATAAAGGTTCTGATCCTGAATCACGAAGAGATGATATCTCAAAAGCGAATCCTAATATTGGACAGGAATTTTATTCGGCTCCACCTGCAAGAACCATCGCTATGGGAGTAAATATTAATTTTTAAATCGATCAAAATGAAATCAAATACTATAGCACTTTTTATACTTTTTACAGTCTTTTTTACAAGCTGTGAAAATGAATTAAACATAGAACCAAGGCAAAGAGAAGACGCTACTGTAACTTTAAGTACAGAGGAGGGAGTCACCAATGTGTTAACAGGAGCTTATGCTCTTGCAGCAAGAGGAAATGCCTACGGAGGAAGAATCTTAGTTTATGCTGAATTATTAGGAGTAACGGGGGTAACCTCAACTACCGATTTTAGATTTAGAGGAAGTTATGGTGAATTAAGGCAAATATATCTCAAACAAATGCTTGCCGATAATGTAATCATTACAGGAACTTACGCCAGATATTACGAGATTATAAACGCCACAAATACCGTTATAGACAATATCAACAAGGTAAAAGACCCTGCCAAACAAAGTCGAATGATTGGTGAAGCCAATTTTTTGAGATCACTTGCTTATTTCGATCTGGTACGTTTCTTTGCTAAACCATACGTTAGCGGTCAGGCCAACAATCAACTGGGAGTCGTTATTAGACCTAACGCAATTTATGATTTCAATGTCGATTTATCAAAAGAAAGAAGTACCGTCGATGAAGTATACAAAGTAATTATTGACGGATTAAATATTGCTTATACCAATCTTCCTAAAGACAATAGTTTTTATGCGGATAAGTATGCTGCAAAAGCGTTATTGGCAAGAGTATATCTGCAACAAGGCAATTACGCTCTGGCGAGAGATGCTGCCGATGATGTGATCAAAAATAGCGGACACTCACTGTCTACAAAATACGCAGATGCCTTTAATCATGATACGGATCAGGCCGAAGATGTATTTGCTATACAAATTACAAAACAGACCGGAGTGAATGATGCCAACACCTTTTATTCATCAGAAGATAATGGAGGACGCGGAGGTGATATTTCGATAAGAGACCCTTATCTAGACAAATTTACAGACGCCAATGATGATCGTGCAAAATACAACTACGTAAATCCTGTGAATGATCGAGTATTGACATTAAAATTTACCGATCAGTTTGCCAATATTGGAGTAATTCGTCTGGCAGAAATGTATCTAATCAGAGCTGAAGCAAATTTTCAGGCAGGAACAAGCTTAGGCAACACGCCTCTTAACGACATCAATTTAATTAGAACAAGAGCCAATGCTGAAAACTTAACCGTAGTAACCCTTAACGATATTTTATTAGAACGCGAATTAGAACTAGGGATGGAAGGATTTTTAATTCACGATCTACGAAGAACAAAACGCTCTATCGATGTAAGTGATGATGGTGATGGCTCTAAACTGTTACGCTATGACGCAAATGAATTGGTATTCCCTATTCCGATTTCAGAAATGGATGCCAACAAAAAAATCACTCAAAATCCAGGTTACAGCAAGTAATGTATAAATCAAAAAAAACATCCCGTTTAGCGGGATGTTTTTTTACATACTAAAATCAAAAAAAATCTAGTTTTTGAAGTCATTCAGTGATTTCTCGATAATTTCAAGACATTCCTGAATTTGAGTTTCTGTCATCACCAATGGCGGTGCCAGTCTAATTTTATTTCCGTGAGTTGGTTTTGCCAATAATCCATTATCTCTGAATTTCAGGCAAATTTCCCATGCCAGATCTGAATCTTCACCACAATTAATTACAATTGCATTTAACAAACCTTTACCGCGAACCAGTGTAATCAAATCATTACGCTCTGCGATTTCGTTTAATCCTTTTCTTAAAATCACTCCCAGACGTTCTGCATTTTCGGCAAGATTTTCTTCTTTTATCACTTCAAGAGCGGCAATTGCAACTGCAGCAGCAACAGGATTCCCACCAAAAGTAGATCCGTGTTGTCCTGGTTTAATCACATTCATAATTTCATCATTACACAATACTGCTGATACCGGATATACTCCTCCTGAGATTGCTTTACCTAAAATTAAAATATCAGGCTGCACATTTTCATGATGTACGGCTAATAATTTTCCGGTACGCGCAATTCCGGTCTGAACCTCATCGGCAATAAACAAAACATTATGTTTCTCACACAAGGCTTTAGCTTTCGCTAAATATCCTTCAGAAGGAACATATACTCCTGCTTCACCCTGAATTGGTTCTACTAAAAATCCTGCAATATTCTTTGATGATTCGAGTGCTTTTTCAAGAGCCTCCAGATTATCGTATTCAATTTTTATAAATCCATCTGTAAAAGGTCCGAAATTTTTACGCGCTCCTTCATCATTCGAAAATGAAATGATTGTAGTTGTTCTTCCATGAAAGTTATTTTCACAAACAATAACCTGAGCCTGGTTTTCAGAAATTCCTTTTACTTCATAAGCCCATTTTCTACATATTTTAAGAGCCGTTTCAACAGCTTCAGCGCCAGTATTCATTGGAAGAACTTTATCAAAACCAAAATATTTAGTTATAAATTCTTCGTAATTACCTAATCTGTCATTGTAAAAAGCACGGGAAGTCAAAGTAAGTTTTTGTGCCTGATCAACCATTGCTTTTACGATCTTAGGATGACAATGCCCCTGATTCACAGCTGAATAAGCAGATAAAAAATCAAAGTATTTTTTTCCGTCTACGTCCCAAACATATACCCCTTCTCCTCTTTCTAACACAACAGGAAGCGGATGATAATTGTGAGCTCCGTATTTATTTTCTTTTTCAATCAAAACCTCTGATTTTGACGATAGGCTATTTTCAGTATGAATCATGATCTTTTATTTTATTTTTTTGAAAGCACAAAAGTATTAAAAATTATTCATTATCGGGCTACAAACCTTGTTTTTTGACTTTATAAATCATTTTAAAAGTCAAAATCAATTATTTTTAGCTTTAAAAAAATCAATTTCACTTATTACAAGCCCGTTTTTTAAACTCTTTTAATTGAAAAAAATAATTACTTTTATAAATGTAAAAGTACTACCGATTATTTGGGGTACTATTTAAGTTTTAACACAATTTAAAAGAATGGATATATTAGACGAATTTGATATTAGTATCATTAAAGAATTAGAAAAAGACGGAAGAATGGCTTTTTCTGCTATTGCTGCTAATTTGAAAATATCAAATACTATGGTGCATCAGCGTATTAACAGAATGATCGAGCAAGGTGTAATTGGTGGCATCAAGCCTATTATCCAGGAAAAAAACATAGGTTACGATTGGGCTTCTTTCACAGGAATCACCCTAAATAAGGATTCCGACTCTGACCGAATTATTGAGGAATTAAAAGGAATTCCTGAAATTACCGAATGTTATTATGTAACAGGATCTTTTACACTTTATATCAAAATTATTGCAAAAAATCACGAACACATGCGCCGCATTCTGTATGAAAAAATCGACGGCATTCCTGGCATCGCCAAAACCGATTCGATTATTGAGTTAGGATGTGCTTTTAAGCGAAATATTTCTTTGTAGAAATTAAGTCATCGTAATTAACCAATTCTTCCTGATATGAAAAACCAATCTCTTTTTAGATTTCCTGCAAATAAATACAGTATGGTCCTGTTTCTTTTACTAGCTAATCTCTTGCAAGCGCAAACTCCAAAAGGAAAGTTATTTATCATTGGAGGCGGTGATCGGTCTGATGCCTTAATGAAGCAGGTTTTGAGTGTTTCCGATTTATCCAAAAAAGATTACATCGTCGTTCTGCCAATGTCAAGCGAAGAACCGGACAGCTCGTTTATTTTCTTCAAAACACAGATGGCAAAACTAACACCTCACCCAATTGTGATGCTCAACTTCAACAAAGAAACAGCTCAAAATAAAAGATTAACAGATTCATTGCAAAAAGCAAAACTAATTTTTATCAGTGGCGGAGATCAAACACGCTTTATGCATATAGTTCAAAATACTCCGATCAAAACGGCGATTCAAAAAGCGTATGAAAATGGAAGTACAATTTCCGGAACAAGCGCCGGTGCTGCAGTAATGTCAGAGAAAATGATCACCGGAAATCAGAAGCTTCAAAAAGAATATTCCGGAACCTTTGACAACATCCGTTACGACAATCTTGAAACCGCTGAAGGCTTAGGATTACTTAAAACTGCTATTATCGACCAACACTTTTTAAAAAGAAATCGTTACAATCGATTGCTTTCTGCATTAGTCGAATTCCCTGCCTTAACCGGAATAGGAATTGACGAAAGTACCGCCATCATTGTTCGAAACAATCAAATTGAAATTGCGGGCGAAAGCGAAGTGATCGTAGTTAGAAACCCGAAAGGAATCCTTAAATCTAAAAACAACAATCTCATTTCGATTGAAAATCTACAAATGAGTATTTATACCGCCGGACAAAAATTTAATATCAAATAAGCATGCTTAAAATTCCAAAATTAGCCTCTATAATTTTCTGTATCAGTTTTCAGCTTTCGGCACAAAAAATCAATTCCAAAGAAGTTATCCGTCTTCAAAATCTAGCCCAGCAAGTCACTATCATCAGAGACAACTGGGGTATTCCACATGTTTATGGAAAAACAGATGCCGATGCGGTTTTCGGATTACTCTATGCTCAATGCGAAGATGATTTTAAACGAATTGAAATGAACTACATTGAAAAGCTGGGCAGGCTTTCAGAAATAAAAGGACAATCCGTTTTATACAATGACTTAGAGATTAAACTTTTAATAGACACCGAAGAAGCAAAAGCCGATTATAAAAAAGCTCCTTTGTGGCTCAAAAAATTACTAAACAGTTATGCCGATGCCATCAACTTTTATTTGTACAAACATCCTGAAGTAAAACCAGCACTGCTAACCCATTTTGAGCCCTGGTTCCCTCTACTTTGGACAGATGGAAGTATCGGAGCCATAAGTACCGCCGATCTTACCATTGGGGAATTAAAAGCTTTTTATTCCGGTAATACCGACAAAGTAGCTTATGTAGAAAGAGAAAAAAACGTTCAGACAGGTTCTAACGGTTTTGCTTTTGCACCATCAAAAACAGCTAACGGTAACGCTATATTGTACATAAACCCACATACTACCTTTTACTTCAGACCCGAAGTACAGGTAACAAGCGATGAGGGACTAAACGTTTACGGAGCGGTAACCTGGGGACAGTTTTTCGTCTATCAGGGGTTTAACGACCATTGTGGATGGATGCACACCTCATCCAATGTAGATGTTGCCGACATGTACGCCGAAAAGATTATCGATAAAAAGGGCAAATTATTTTATGAATTCGATAAAAAACTAATCCCCGTTATTGAAAAAGAAATCACGATAAACTATACTGAGAACGGGAAATTAATTGCAAAAAAATTCAAAACTTACTTTACCAATAACGGTCCGATCATGGCAAAACGCGATGGAAAATGGATCTCCTTAAAATCAAACAATCGTTCGATGACCAGTCTAATCCAGAGTTGGGTCAGAACCAAATCGACCAGTTTTGAAGATTACAAAAAAGCAATGGATTTAAAAGCCAATACCTCCAACAATACCGTTTATGCAGACGATAAAGGAAACATTGCTTACTGGCACGGAAATTTTATTCCAATCAGAGACAAAAACCTCAATTGGTCCAAAGTAATTGACGGTTCGGTTTCAGCTACACAATGGAAAGGCCTGCACGAAGTAAACGAAACCGTTCATTTATACAATCCCGTAAATGGCTGGCTGCAAAACTGCAACTCAACTCCTTATTCTGTTGCCGGAGAAAACAGTCCGAAAAAACAAAACTACTTGCCATATATGGCGCCAGATGGAGAAAATTTTAGAGGAATAAATGCTGTTAGAATTTTCAGCAAAGGCAATCAATACACTTTAGACAAAGTAATTGCAGACGGATACGATACCAAATTGTCAATTTTCGAAATCTTAATTCCGTCTTTGATTACCATTTTCGAAAACAACAACAACAACAACAACAACAACAACAACAACAACAACAACAACAACAACAACAACAACAACAACAACAACAACAACAACAACAACAACAACAACAACAACAACAACAACAACAACAACAACAACAACAACAACAACAACAACAACAACTCTAAGAATCCTGAATATGCAGAATTGAACGAAGCGATTTCAATATTAAAAAACTGGGATTATTATGCAAAAGAAAATTCGATAGCTACCGCATTAGCTGTTGAATGGGCTTATAAACTAGATCCAATAATACTAAAAGCTTATGTCGATGAAGGAGAATTGGATCAGGTAGAAAACACCAAAAAATTTGCTAAAAATGCAACCGCCAATCAAATGCTTCCACAATTGCAGGCCGTTTTAAAAGAACTGAACTCAAAATGGGGAACCTGGAAAGTGACCTGGGGAGATATAAACCGATTTCAGCGTTCCAGTGGTGACATCGATTTAAAATATGACGATGCACAGCCAAGTTTACCTATTGCTTTTGGTCCGGGCTCATGGGGAAGCTTACCTTCCTTTAAAAGCAGCTATCAAAAAGATTCTAAAAAACGATATGGTTACAATGGCAACAGTTTTGTCTGTGCTGTAGAATTTGGTCCAAAAATAAAAGCAAAATCACTATTGGCAGGAGGTAATAGCGGAGATCCTAAATCCAGACACTTTAACGATCAAAGCGAAATGTACCAGAAAGGAAGCTTCAAAGAAGTCTTATTTTACAAGGAAGATGTCATCAAAAATGCAGAGAAAACCTATCATCCCGGTGAATGATTTTCATTGTAAGAAAACAACAGGCGAAAACCTCGGAAGAAATATATCCCGAGGTTTTTTTGTAACATAATATTTCTGATATTTGTTAAAAATTGTACCCTTATGAAAAATTCGGCCCTTCTCCTATTTGCTACCATACTGTTTTCTAACGGTATAAATGCGCAACTAAAAGCTGTAAAATATAACGATGGTTCTCAGTCCTTAAATGGATTATTTGCAAAATCTCTTAAAAAAAGCACTCAAAATCCGGGTATTTTGCTTATTCCGGCCTGGCTTGGAATTGATAAAGCTTCTAAAGATATTGCAGAAAACTTAGCGAAACTAGGCTATAATGTTTTCATTGCCGATATCTATGGTGAAGGAAATTATCCGGCCAATACTGCCGAAGCAGGAAAACAGGCAGGATATTACAAAAAGAATTACGAAGTATACCAAAAACGCATCAATGCAGCGTTACAGGAATTAGTTAAATCCGGAGCTAATGCCGATAATATTGTAGCCATAGGATACTGTTTTGGCGGAACGGGGGTTCTTGAAGCTGCCCGAGGACATTTGAACCTAAAAGGAGTTGTTTCATTCCACGGAAGTTTAGCCAGAGATGCTGCCCGAAAGATCGAACCAATTACCTCTAAAGTACTGATTTGTCATGGAGCCGACGATCCTTATGAATCAAAAGAAGAAATCACTGCTTTTCAGCAGGAAATGCGCGATTCAAAAGCCGACTGGCAAATGATTTATTATGCGAATGCCGTACACTCTTTCACAAATCCGGAAGCAGGAAATGACAATTCAAAGGGTGCGGCCTATAATGCTATTGCAGCAAAAAGATCTTTTGAGCATTTACAGCTTTTCCTAAATGAAGTATTAAAAAAATAAACAACAGCATAGAGATTTAAGCAGATTAAAATTAATTTGCGCTACTAAAATTCGTATCGTAAAAAACAACATAAACCCATTTAAATCCGTGACATCCACGGGCAAAAAGCAACAACCAAAATCAAACCAAAGTAATTCATACCCAATGTCACACAGTCCGATTAGAAAAGACAAAACCTGCCTAAACTGCAGACACGTTGTTGAACAAAAATTCTGTCCCAATTGCGGACAGGAAAACACTGATTCCCGAAAAACATTTCATCATTTGTTTATTCACTTTTTTGAAGATCTGACACATTACGAAAATGCTTTTTGGCGTACGATCAAAAATCTTTTGTTTAAACCCTCTGCTTTAACTAAAGAATATCTTTCGGGAAAACGCCTATCCTATCTGGCGCCTGTTCGTTTATACATCTTTATTAGTTTTGTTACTTTTTTAATGATTGCTTTATTTCCTGGTCATTCAGAGGAAACTCCAGCTGATTTTAATCTAGAAGTAAGCAACAAGAAAGAAGCTCCGAAAAACATTTTCACAGGAAATCTTAACGATTTAAAACCCGGAGATGGTTTTGATAAATTTACCAAAGAAGTAGATTCCGTTCAAAAATATGCCCCCGAAGATAAAAAATTAGACTCGTTTAGCTACTGGGTAGTTCAAAAAGTAAAATACGTAAAGGAGCACAATACCAAAAAAGAACTAATTAACAAATTCACAGAATCATTTGTACACAACATTCCTAAAGTTCTGTTTATCATAATGCCACTATTTGCTTTCTTTTTATGGCTTTTTCACAACAAAAAAAGATGGTATTATTTTGATCATGGGATATTCACTTTACACTATTTTTCGTTTTTGCTTCTGGTAACCTTCATCTTGTTTGTAATTCGCAGACTTGTTGGATTATTTGGAGAAGATAGTCCTATAGCTGTGATTTCAGATATAACCGACTTCCTTGGAGGTCTCTGGATGTTTTATTATTTTTTTCCGGCGCATCACCGTTTTTATGGCGAGACAAGATGGATTTCCTTTTTTAAAAGCATTGCATTGCTGTTTATAAATTTTACTTTCATCCTGATCTTATTAGTCTTTTACGTTTTCTATACCTTTATCAATTTACATTAAACAACACATGAAAAAAATTATAATCCTGTTATTAATTGGTACTGCATTTTCTTGTAAAAACACACAGTCAGTTACCTCAAAAGACAATTCAGATCCGTCTAAATACATTGAATTTATTTCAGAAAAAGATCTAAAAACAATGCTTTATGTGGTCGCTTCAGATGAAATGGAAGGCCGTGAAACCGGATCCAAAGGACAAAAGAAAGCAGGTCTTTACATGATCGAACAATACAAAAAAAGTGGAATTTCGTTTCCTAAAGGAGCAACGGATTATTATCAGCACATTCCTGCATCTTTCTTAAATGCCAGACGTAACGAAAATTTACCTGATTCAGAGAACATCTGGGCTTACATTGAAGGTTCTGAAAAACCTGATGAAGTTTTGGTAATTTCAGCACATTACGATCACGTTGGAATAAAAAAGGGCGAAATTTATAATGGTGCCGATGATGACGGTTCGGGAACAGTTGCTGTCATAGAAATGGCAAAAGCATTTGCAAAAGCCAAAAAAGACGGACACGGACCAAAACGTTCTATCCTGTTCCTACACGTAACAGGTGAAGAACATGGCTTGCATGGTTCGCGCTATTATTCAGAAAATCCATTATTTCCAATTGCTAATACCATTACCGATATCAACATTGATATGATTGGCCGTCGTGATGTTGATCATGCAAAAACAAACAACTATGTGTACGTAATTGGGGCCGACAGACTCTCAACCGACTTACACAATATTGTGGTCGCTCAGAACGAAAAATACACCAAAATAGACCTTGATTTTAAATTTAACGACCCTAAAGATCCAAATCATTTTTATGAGCGTTCTGATCATTATAATTTTGCAAAATACGGAATTCCGGCAGTTTTCTTCTTTAATGGAGTTCACGAAGACTATCACGGAAAAGGAGATGAGCCTCAAAAAATCGAATACGACGCTTTGACCAAAAGAACAAAATTAGCTTTCGCGATCGCTTGGGACTTAGCCAATAGAGAGAATAGACCGGTAGTCGATAAACCGATTAAATAAGGCACTGAGGTACTAAGATGCTAAGGCTCTAAGGTTCTGAGATTTTTTTAGGTGCTTAGAAACTAAGTTATCACTTTATTTTATAAATAGGAGGCTGTCTTTTTAGACAGCCTCACTTATTTCTACTATTACTTAAAGATTATTCTTGCATCATAGAGCAACTTTTAAATAAGCCATCCCAATGATTTCTTATTTAGGCGGGTACTCCTGTTTTTAATTTCTGAACAATTTCCAAACATCTATTCTCAAAAATAGATTGCTCAACCGGCACAACAACCGATTGAAATAGTTTCATCAAATCATCAGAATGTGAGGCACGTTTTGTGCTCTGAATATTGTAATGAAAAAACTTAATCCATAAAATGGCTTTTAATTCTGTTTCATTTTCATTCCACATTTTCATTTCAACCAGCAGAAAATTATCGCTATACTGAACCAATTGCGAATCAATCAGTACCGTTTCCATTGTAAAAGCGGGACGCATATAACTAATTTGATTAGTTGCCACTACCCAGCTAAGCCCTGTTTTCTTAAGATATTTAAAGATATCCAAATTGTAATGCTCAGCAATCTGATCCTCCCTGGTATTAATAAAATACTCCAGATACTTTGCGTTGTTTAAATGATTAAAAGGATCACAATCCTGAAATCTGATTTTCTTTTTTGTTTTTAATACTTTTTCCATTCTTTGAATTTATTATACCAAATACCAATCGGTATCTGATGAGTTAAAAAATTTTATTTCCTTATTTTATCAATTATTGTACTGTCTATAAAGTCCATTGCTGTAGTTATGTAACTCTCATCATTATGTGTAAAAGCCAAAAGCGAGCTGCCTTCAATTAAAGACAACATTATTTTTGCATATTTTAAAGGATCCGTAGTTCGCAGAATCTCCTCTTTATCAATGCCTTCACTGATAATATTCGTCAGCCCGGTAATAAACTTTTGAGATAAATTCTGAGCAGTCTGAAACAATAATGGATTGATAAATTTTGTATCAACTCCTACCCGCAGCATAGGGCATCCCCCTCTGTCCTTGACTAAATCATAATAGCTTCTCTGATAATTTGTTATAGCATAGAGTTTCTCTAAACTTCCGCTCTTAGTTGCTACAAGTTTGAATAAAGGTGTTATTGCCAAGTCGACATTTAACCGAAACGACTGCAGTGCTAAATCTTCTTTATTTGTAAAATTGCAATAAATAGCTCCTTTCGTAAGACCAGTTGCATTGGTTATATCTGTCAGACTGGTACCGATGTATCCCTGTTTGTTAAAAATTGGAGCCACTTTATCCAATATAAATTCAGAAGTATTCATAATTTTTCGTTTGCAATAGATATTTTCAAAACAAATATAATCAAAATACCGATCGGTATGTAAAAGGATTGAATTATTTTTCTTGGAGATTCTGAGTTATCTAAAAGTCGAGCGATAATTAACTGAGAAATTAAAATAATTAAGGTCCTGAGTTTCAAAGTGCATTCCACACTTTAAAACTCAGGACCTTTTATCTTAGACCTATATATCTTACTATCTCAGAACCTCAGTATCTTAGCACCTTCTTTCTAGTCATTCATAGAAATCAAAAACTCTTCATTGTTTCTGGTTTTCTTGAAACGGTCGTTTACGAAATCCATAGATTCTACAGGATTCATATCAGACAAATATTTACGCATAATCCACATTCTTTGTAATGTTTTCTCATCCAGTAATAAATCATCACGACGAGTACTTGACGAAGTAAGATCAATAGCAGGGAAAATACGTTTGTTGGCAATTTTACGATCCAATTGAAGTTCCATGTTACCGGTACCTTTAAATTCTTCAAAGATCACCTCATCCATTTTAGAACCTGTTTCGGTCAATGCTGTTGCGATGATACTTAACGAACCTCCGTTTTCTACATTTCTTGCAGCTCCAAAGAAACGTTTTGGTTTTTGCAATGCATTGGCATCAACACCTCCACTTAAAACTTTACCTGAAGCAGGTTGAACTGTATTATAAGCTCTTGCCAAACGGGTAATAGAATCCAGTAAAATAACCACATCGTGTCCGCATTCTACCAAACGTTTTGCTTTTTCAAGAACGATATTAGCAATCTTCACGTGTTCTTGTGGTTCTCTGTCAAAAGTAGAAGCAATAACTTCTCCTCTTACACTGCGTTGCATATCGGTAACCTCTTCAGGACGTTCATCAATCAAAAGAACAATAAGATATACTTCAGGATGGTTGGCTGCGATTGCGTTTGCAATGTCTTTTAGTAACATTGTCTTTCCCGTTTTAGGCTGAGCGACAATCATACCACGCTGTCCTTTTCCTATTGGAGAAAATAAGTCGATAATACGGGTTGAAACTGAACTGCCTTTTTCGGCTAATTTGAATTTTTCAGAAGGAAAAACCGGGGTAAGATGTTCAAAAGAAACTCTGTCGCGAACAACTTGCGGATCGTGGCCATTAATTTTAAGTACACGAACAAGGGGGAAAAACTTCTCTCCTTCTTTTGGAGGACGAACTACTCCTTTTACAGTATCTCCGGTCTTAAGACCAAACAATCTGATTTGTGATGTTGATAAATAAATATCATCGGGAGAAGCTAAATAATTATAATCTGATGAACGTAAAAAACCATAACCGTCCGGCATCATTTCAAGAACACCTTCACTTTCGATAATTCCATCAAACTCAAAGTCTGAATCTCTGAAATTATTCTTTTTATTTTTATGATTTGGATTTTGATTCCCGTTATTTCCATTCCCATTTTGATTAGAATTTGGATTCTGATTTGGGTTTTGGTTAGGATTCGGATTTTTATTTTGGTTCGGATTGACCTTTTTAGTTTGAACCGGTACTTCTGTTTTTTCAGTCGTCGAAACTTCTGCTACAGCTTCACCTTCCGGAATTGCCTCTTTTGTAGCTTCTTTTTCTTTTTGCAAAGCGACCTTTTTCTCGTAAGCCGACTTATTAAATTTTACGATTTTTGGTCCTTTTTTCTCTACTGTTGTATTCTCTGTATTCCCTTTATTTTCAGTATTATCAGTATTATCAGTATTTTCCTGAACTTCCGGAGCTGCTTCGGCAATTTTAACTTCTGCTGTTTCTTTCGCTACTGCATTTCCTTTTATCTTAGGATTTGTTTTAGGATTTGCTTTAACAGCCGGAGTTTTGGTTACTGCAACCGGTGCTGCGGTTTTTTCAGGAGTTTCCTCTACTTTATCAAATTCCAGAACTGGTGCATTCTTGCTGATAGGTGTTTTTTTGGCTGGAACAATTCTTGCTCTTTTCGGTTTATCATCAACTATTTCCGCTTCTGCCACAGGATTAACCGGCGGCGCTACAGTCGCTTCTTGATGTGCCAAAATCTGACTGATTAAAGTCTCTTTTTTAACACCATTAAACTTTATAGTTTTAGCTAACTTAGCTATTTCTTGAAGCTCAGAAAGCTTCATTTCTTTTAATGCAGAAATATCAAACATGAATGTTCTATGAATTTAATTATTTTAACGGAAATACTGTAAAAAGAATAGGTAGATATTTTTTTTTCGATTGACCGCAGTATGAAGTGCTTACGGTATTATGATGCAATAATACGAATAAAATTTAATCATACAATAGTATTTTAAAAAAAGAAAATATATTTTTGTAAAACAATTTTAGACCATGATACAACGAATTCAAACCGTATATTTAATTCTTACCTTTTTAATCACAGGCGTATTACTGTTTTTTATTCCGCTTTGGACCTTAAATAATGGTAAGGCATTTTACTTTATGCAGGATAAATTTTACGCTGTTATTTTAAGTTTAAGTACGATGCTAACTATTCTTAGTATCATTTCATACAAAAAAAGACAAAATCAGTTTGTAATGGGCAGACTGAACATAATATTAAATTTAATTTTATTGGGATTATTTGTATATCGTTCTCTAAATTTATCTGGAGATACTACTACCATTGTATCAGAGAAAGGTATTGGGATGTTTCTACCTATTGTTGCTATCGTATTATTAGTTTTAGCTAATAAGGCCATCAAGAAGGATGAAGATCTTGTAAAATCTGTAGATCGTTTGAGGTAAACCTATAAACTTAAATTTTTTGTGCGAAGAGAACCCGAATTTTAAATTCGGGTTTTTTTGTGCCTTACATTTTCTGCAATTTCAAACACAACTGCCAAAACAACCTTAAAAATAAACTTTGTAAGATAATTTTTCTTTATTTTTGCGTTTCAGTCCCTAAACAATTATGAAACACAAAATAAGAATACACCTTGCAGATGATCATCAGGTGCTTATTGACGGCCTTACGAATTTGCTACAGACAGTTGAAAATTTTGAAGTGGTGGGCAATTCACAGGATGGCACCACTGTTTATAATGATATCATTCAAAGTAATCCTGATATTTTGGTCCTGGACATCAGCATGCCCAAAAAAGATGGCATAGAAGTAGTTAAAGAACTTCAGCAAAAAGATTTTCAGTGCAAAATCATTATTCTATCCAGCTACGATGATTTAAAAATCATCAAAGAAGTAATGAAATTAGGTGCAAAAGGTTACCTGACAAAAAAATGTGCCGGAGAAAATATAATCGAAGCCATAGAAGCTGTTTATCAGGGACAGGAATATTTTTGCGATTCGGTAAGAGAAAAAATCTTCAATATTTTCTCTCATAACAATCCAAAACTCAATAAAAACATTCAAGTCGAAAACCCTATTTTAAGTGCCCGTGAAATCGAAATTATCACTTTAATTGCCTTAGAACACAGTGGAAAGGAAATCAGTGAGCAGCTTTTTATTAGTATAAACACTGTAGAGACACACCGGAAAAACATCATGAAAAAACTACAGCTAAAAAGCACCATTGGCCTCGTAAAATATGCACTCAAAAACAATCTGATCAATTCCTGACCTCTTTAACAAGCACATTCAAATAATTCGCGTCAATATGTCTTTTTTCAGATTCTATATTTTTTTTGCTTTATTACTTTCTTTCAATGGCAGCTTTGCGGCTAATCAGCAAAAGTCGATTTCAGAAAAGAAAACTATTACTGTTGTCGAAAATTCAAAAAAAAACAATCCCTCCCAACCGAAAAACATCCGAGATAAGCAAATAATCAGCTTATCCATCGTACTGGTAATACTATTGTTCTTTTTATTCTATTTTTTCTATGAAAACAATAAACTGAGGCGAAAAATAAAGCGGAAAGACATAAAGCAAAAGATATTACTAAATGTAATTAATGCCGGTATTGACAGCCAAGAGGTAGAACGTAAAAAAATCGCATCATTTTTGCACGACAATATCAACTCTTTATTATCTTCTGTTGGACTGCACATAAAAACTTTTACAACACAAAACGAAGTAAAATCAGATGAAATTCAGAAAGCAAAGGATATTTTACAGGAAGCACATGACCTTTTACGAGATATGTCGCACGATCTGGTTCCCACACTTTTGGTTCGTTTTGGACTAATTTACGCCTTAGAGGACTTATGTGAAAGGAACTCCAATTCGCATATTAATTTTGAATTTTCAAGTGCCATTCCGACTGAAAAAAGATACATCGAAAAATTTGAAATGAAGGTTTATTTTATTGTTACAGAGCTTTTCAACAACATTGTAAAACACAGTGATGCACAAAAGGCTAAAATTTCCTTATCCGAAAAAAACAATCAATTTGTAATTATAATTCACGATAACGGAAGAGGTTTTGAAACCGAAAAACTAAATAATGTTGAAGGTTTTGGCTTGAACAGAATCAGAGCCCGAATTAAGAAATACAAAGGAAACATCTCCATTACCTCAAAAACGAATGAAGGAACCTCTATCAAAATTCAGATTCCATTACCACTTTAATTCAATTTTACTTTTTCCCGATTTCAACAATTTCCAGATCTTTTATTTTGTCACCGTCAATTACAAATCGCAACATCGTTCGAACCTGATGAAAACCACTTTTCCCCGCCGCTCCCGGATTCATATGCAATAGATTATTTTTTTTATCAAACATAACCTTCAGTATATGCGAATGGCCGCAGATGAACAATTTAGGAGGATCCAGTGTCATTTCTTCCCTTATATTGGGATTGTATTTGCCCGGATATCCTCCAATATGCGTGATCCAGACAGAAACATCTTCACATAAAAACCTATTGTGTAATGGAAATTCTAATCGCGCCTGAGCATCATCAATATTACCATAAACACAACGTAACGGTTTTAACTTTTTAATTGTGTCTGTAACATTCAGATCTCCAATATCTCCGGCATGCCAAACCTCATCGGCCTGAGCAACGTATTTTAGGATGGTATCATCAATATGACTGTGAGTATCGGAAAGCAGGAGAATTTTTTTCATTATTTAGGCCCAAAGGTTCAGAGATGCAAAGGTACAAAGGTTTTTTTTAAAGGTGCTAAGATTCTAAGGTGCTAAGGTTCTAAGTTTTTTTTACATCTCAAATTTCACAATTAAAAAAAATCCGACTCGTAAAAAACGAATCGGATTTATTAGATGTTATGTGTTCCGGTAAAAAACGCAGTCACCTTTCAGGACTATAACTTATTATCCTTTTTTGGGTGGTTTTGTTTCTTTTAGATCTTTGGTATCCATCATTTCCATAAGTTTTAACCCAAGTAAACCGCTAATAGAACCGTCAGAACCGCCATTTCCAGAGATCAGTACATCGGGAATTACTTTGATATTTCCTTTACCAATTTCTTCGGTTACTTTATATCTGGTAAAATTATCGCCACCCATCGCGCTAACTTGTAATTGGTACGATTCTGCAGTCGATTTACCAACTGCCATAATTTTCTCTGCTTCGGCCAAACCGGTTTTCGAGATACGCTCTGCCTCGGCACTTGCATTCAATTTGGTCGCTTCAGCCTGTGCACCTGCTCTTGCTTTCGTTGCTTCGGCCTCAGCATTTGCACGCATTTTAGTTGCTTCAGCTTCAGCGTTCACATTCAGTTTTAAACTGGTGGCGTCACCTTCTGCTTTCTTAACGGTCGCATCAGCAGTACGCTGTGCAATTTCAACACTTTGCGAAGCGCGCACAATCTCTTTTTGCATATCTGCAATTGCCGTTTCTTTTTCCATTCCCTGACGCTGTTCCTGAGCCATTCTTTGGGTTTGATATGTTTTTTGTTCTTCTTCGGCCAACTTCCTGTCCGTTAAGGTTTTCATCAGCGAATCCGGCGGAACAATATCTCCAATCAAAGTATCAACAGCATTAACATTATATTCGTCAAGTACTAATTTTATGTGATTCTTAGCAGATTCCTGACGTTCTTTTCTGGTGCTTAAGAAAGAAATTACGTCACTGTCCTGAGCCGAGTTTCTGAAATAGTTACCAATTGTAGGTTCTAAAACCTGAGAAACCAGATTGTTCATACTTCCAAAGCGTGCAATTACTTTTGGAGCCTCATTTGCCGGTACATGGATAATCTGCGCTACGTCAAGATTAAAAGGGAAACCGTCTTTCGAACGAACCGTAATGGTAGACAGGTTTTTATCTAAATCATGTGATTCACTACGTGCATTTGCCCAGTTTAAAACTAAATTAGTTGTTGGCACGGGTTCCAGTTTGGTCGTGTACTTGTTTAGGGCATATTTCCCCGGTCCAAAAGGCTCCATCCAAACACCTCGTTGTCCTTTTGAAACAATATTTCCGTGTTTAAAAGTATCCCCCGTAACATCCTGACCATCTTCTCCAATATAAGAAATCACCACACCAACATATCCGATTGGCACATCTGTCATTGGATTTTGTTCGATTAAGATTCCCCAAGTATTAATGTAGTACGATCCTGCCAGCATTACCTGAGGCTGCAGACCACGATTCCCTCCTTTGTCCAAAAATTGGTCAAAGTCCTGAAAGTTATTGTGCCCTTCCACAAACTTCCCGGCAATTTGTCCCTGCGGAATAGGCTCTCCGTCAAGAGCAGTCACAATACCAATCATATTCTCATAAATCTTGATCTGATCTGCAATTATAATTTCAAACAAAAAGGTATTAATACGATACGATCCTGTTGTAATAAATGCCGTCTGACGTCCTTTTTGTCCGCCATTGTTTAAAAAAGAAGTAGCGTCCTGAAAATTATCACTGTCCACTCTTCTTGCCAGGATTCTTCCGGTTGGAATCTCCTGCCCGTCTTTACTTAAAACCAATCCAATTTTACCTTCCGGAATAACCGTAAATCCGGTCATATCAATTGAATATTGCCAGATCCACATTCCCCAGTACAAACCCGGAGCAAGTGTTTGCGCCTGATAACCGGCTTCTCCTTTTGTAGCGATAATACGCCCGTCGGGAAGCGATTTATCAGCTCCGAACAAAACAAATTTCTTGGTTACCAAACCAATTTTATTTTCCGGAACCATAACCATTCCGAAAAATACACGCAAAATAAATTTGTAAAAAACAATGGCAAATAAGATTAAAATTATCCACCAATAAGAAGTAATTTCATTCATAGTTTTAATATTTAGTATTACAAACATAGGAGAAATACTTCCTGTTAAAATGAAAAATTTTAAAATTTAACTCTTATTAATTTTTACCTAAAAAAGTTAAAATTTGATTCCTTCTCCATCGTTAGAATTGTCAATTTCTGACACGATTTTTCAGCCTGTCAACTGCGGTTGGCATTTTGGGTTTTAACAGTTTCTTCATAGGTCCAGAGGCACATAGGTACAAAGCAACAAAGGTTTTTGTTTTAGAAATTATGAAACACTAAAGTTTTGAGCTACCGAGATAATAAGTAACTTATAAAAACTCAAACCTCACAAAGAAAAAACTTAGAACCTTATTGCCTTAGCAACTCAGAACCTTTTAAAAAAGCCTTTGTACCTTTGCCTCTCTGTCCCTTTGAGCCTCTTTTTAAAAAAAACCTTTGTACCTTTGCCACTCAGAACCTTTGAACCTTTATTTTGAGATATTTTATTCAATTTGCTTATAACGGAACACATTATCATGGCTGGCAATTTCAGCCCAACGCATCTTCTGTTCAGGAAACTTTAAACAAAGCACTTTCTATTTTATTGAACACTCCCATAAATGTAATGGGTGCCGGACGAACGGATACGGGAGTTCATGCGCAGGAAATGTATGGTCATTTTGATGTTGAAACCCCGTTGGAAGTTCCAAATTTGATTCACAAGCTCAACTCGTTTTTACCAAAAGACATTGCTATTTTTAATATTCTTCCGGTTCACGATGAGGCCCATTGCCGATTTGATGCAACCAGAAGAACCTACGAATACCACATCAACACTGTTAAAAATCCGTTTTTAGAAGAATTGAGTTGGTACTTTAATCAAAAATTAGATGTAGATTTGATGAATGAAGCTGCGAAAATTTTACTGCTCCACACCGACTTCCAGTGTTTTTCGAAAGTAAATACAGACGTCAATACTTTTGATTGCACGATTTTTGAGGCATACTGGAAACAGGAAAACAGTAAGCTGATTTTTACGATCTCGGCCAATCGTTTTCTTCGCAATATGGTGCGGGCAATTGTTGGAACATTAGTAAATATTGGTTTGCATAAAATTTCTCTGGATGATCTTGAAAACATTATCGCCAGTAAAAGCAGAGAAAAAGCCGGATTTTCGGTACCGGCACACGGATTATATTTAACCGAAATTGATTACGATTATTTATCGCTGTAGGCCATAAGCCGTAGGCTGTAGGCTTTATGCCTAAAGCTTATTGCCTATAGCTTAAAGCTTAATGCCCACAATAAATAAATGAAAGCAAAAGCATTTGATACCGGATTATTCAAACGAATCTTAAAATATACCAAACCTTATAAATGGCGCTACTACGGCGTTATTCTTTTTGCTGTCTCCCTTTCGATTTTTGCAGCCCTTCGTCCCTATTTACTAAAACAAACGGTCGACGGCTATATCAAGACACATGACAAGGAGGGCTTACTTCTTTATATAATCTTAATGGGAGCTGTTCTTTTGATGGAAGTTTTCTCCCAGTTTTATTTTGTTTACTGGGCCAACTGGCTTGGGCAGGACATTGTAAAAGATATCCGTACCAAACTTTTCAAACACATACTAAGCTTCAGAATGAAGTATTTTGACCTTGTACCTGTAGGTCAATTGGTGACAAGATCAGTTTCAGACATTGAGTCAATTGCCCGTATTTTTAGTCAGGGGCTTTTTATGATTATCAGTGATTTGATGAAAATGCTAGTGGTACTTATCTTCATGTTTTATATGAACTGGAAATTAACTTGGATTGTAGTAGTCGCGATGCCAATTCTGGTTTATATTACCCGAATTTTTCAACGCAAAATGCAGGTCGCTTTTGAAGAAGTCCGCACGCAGATTTCCAATATGAACTCTTTCGTACAGGAACGCGTTACAGGAATGAAAATCGTACAGCTTTTTAATCGTGAACAAATTGAAGCCGATAACTTTAAAGAAATCAACAACAAACACAGAGTTGCCTGGATCAAAACTATTTTATACAACTCAATATTTTTCCCGATTGCTGATATTATCTCTTCTATTACTTTAGGATTGGTGGTCGTTTACGGTGGCTTTAAAATTCTGAACGGGGATCATTTTACTACTTTTGGGGATTTGTTTTCGTATACTATGTTTATTGGAATGCTATTCAACCCACTACGTCAGATTGCGGATAAATTCAACGAGATGCAATTAGGAATGATTGCGGCCAATCGTGTTTTTGATATTATCGATACTCAGGATCATATTCAGGATACCGGAACGATCGAAGCACCAATCTTTGAGGGAAGTATCGAATTCAAAAACGTCCGTTTTAGTTATATTCCGGAAGAAGAAGTTATAAAAGGAATTGATTTATCTGTCGCTTCAGGGCAAACCGTTGCCATTGTAGGTTCTACAGGAGCAGGAAAGTCGACTATTATCAATCTATTGAATCGTTTCTACGAAATTAACAGTGGAACCATTTGCATTGACGGTCATAATATCGAAAATTATACTTTGGCTTCGTTACGAAAACAAATTGCGGTGGTTTTACAGGATGTATTTTTGTTTGCTGACACGATTTATAACAACATTACTTTACACAATCCTGAAATTACCCGCGAGAAAGTTCTCGATGCTGCCAAAAAAATTGGTGTCCATGATTTTATTATGAGTTTGCCGGACAATTATGATTTTGATGTAAAAGAACGAGGAGTTATGCTTTCGTCAGGACAGCGCCAGTTAATTGCGTTTTTAAGATCATATGTAAGCAATCCGAGTATTTTGATTTTGGATGAAGCTACCTCATCTATTGATACATATTCTGAAGAATTAATTCAGCGTGCCACCGAAACCATTACCAAAGGAAGAACTTCGATTATTATTGCGCACCGATTGGCAACAATCGTAAATGCAGACAAAATTGTAGTTATGGATAAAGGACTAATTGTTGAACAAGGTACGCATCAGGAGTTATTACTTAAAACTGATGGTTATTATAAAAACTTATATGACTCTCAGTTTGCCGTAGCTAACTAGTTACTTCATAAAAAAATTAACCTCTCTCACGGATCTGCCAAAACTATGGTCATAATGCCAATAATTTAGCTCACTATCATCCGTGTAGAGCTTCTCTTCTATAGAATAATCAAAACTTAGCCTATGATATCTTTTGATTGGGTGAACTGGTGATAACTCAATAATGTTATTTTGCGTATTACAAATAAATAAGTATTTTTGAGAAATAAACAAGTATAAAAAACCCCATGAAAAAAAAATTATTAATTCTCGTTTTATTTTTAGCCTTTTCTGCTAATGCGTTCTCAATGCAACTTTTTGTCAAAACTTTGACTGGAAAAACTATAACTATTGAGGTTGAATGTTCAGATACTATCGAAAATATTAAGGCTAAAATACAAGATAAAGAAGGTTTTTCTCCTGATTGCCAAAGGTTAATATTTGCAGGAAAACAACTTGAAGACGGCAGAACAGTATGCGACTATAACATTTTAAAAGAAAGCACGATACATTTGGTTCTTAGGACTCCTCCTTGTAATTAATTCTAATTAATTGTTTCTTAGAGAAGATGACAATGTGTTTGAATACATTTTAAAACTGGGTTTTAACACACTCACTACTTCAATTTCAAAACCGATAATAGGAAAATAGGAAATCAAAAGACACTGTCCTAAAAAGCGTGTAAGTTTAAAAATAATGGGGTTTGACTTTTAATTAAAGTCAAACCCTTTTTTCTATAAACGAAACCGAAATCACTTATTTTGGACGAGGCAGCATCTTCTTTAGATACGTATCTTACAGAACTCATGCAGCACACTATCGAAACCATTACCAAAGGCAGCGCTTCAATCATCATCGTGCATCGTCTGGTAACCATGTAAATGCTCACAAAATTGTTGTAATGAACAAAGGACTTATCACAGAACAGGAAACGCATCAGGAATTACGCCTTAAAACCGACGGTTATTACAAAAATCTATACGACTCTCAATTTGCTGTGGCTAATTAGATTTCGAAATGCTAAAAAAGTTCTTAAAAAAGTTAAATTAGCGTTATAAGAATCATAAATCTACTGGTTCACAGGCCTTAGGATAGCATTCCTTTTTTTTGAATTATTTATCTTTGAGAGACAAAATTCAAATGCAAAAGAAAATGCCACAAAACAGATTTTATCCTAACGAAGAATTCAAAGAAATAGAAATAAACGCCTCATTACAACTTAGATATGCCATTTCAAACAAAGGCCGACTGATTAGTTTTTCAGATGAAATTCAAAACGGACGCATTCTGAAAGGCGGTCTAAGTGATGGTTATCCTACTTTTAGATTTAAGGTTAAAAAAGACGACAAAATTGTCAACAAATATCTTTTTCTCTACAAACTAGTCGCTCATTATTTCATCCCAAAAGAATCAGAAGAACAAACTTACGTGCTTCATTTGGATTATAATCGAAGTAATGACGATGTCAAAAATCTATGCTGGGCGACAAAAGCCGAAATGATGGCACACAGCCGCAAAAGCCCGCATGTGATCCAGGCCAAGAAAAACCTGATCGAACACAATTTAAAAGCCGACGGAAGAAAATTAACAACCACCAAAGTAATGTTAATCAAAAAAATCCTCGCGCGCCCGGAACAAAAAACACGTCTGAAAATGATTGCCAAACAATTTGGCGTAAGCGAAATGCAGATACGACGTATTGCCAGCGGTGAAAACTGGGGACATGTAAAAGTGTAATTATATTTAGTGAAATATTAAAGGTGAAATGTGAAATGTATCTACTACATCTTATATTTCACCTTTTCACTTTTTACATCTCACATTTTACCTTTTTGCTTTTTACTTTTTTACATCTTACTATTTTTTTAAAATAATTCCTTAAATTCGCAAGCACAAATAACAAAAGAATGAATCGATAAATGAGTTTCGGAATTAAACTTCATTTTCGATAGTAAATACTAAAAACCAAAAAAATGAAATACGACGTTATTGTTTTAGGAAGTGGTCCCGGTGGATATGTAACAGCTATTAGAGCTTCGCAATTAGGCTTTAAAGTAGCTGTAGTTGAAAAGGAAAACTTAGGTGGTGTATGTTTGAACTGGGGATGTATCCCAACAAAAGCATTATTAAAATCAGCTCAGGTTTTTGATTATCTAAAACATGCTTCTGACTACGGATTGAAAGTTTCTGAGTTCGACAAAGATTTCCCGGCAGTAGTACAACGTAGCCGTGGTGTTGCTGAAGGAATGAGCAAAGGAGTTCAATTCCTGATGAAAAAAAACAAAATTGACGTTATTGAAGGTTTTGGAAAACTAAAACCAGGGAAAAAACTTGACGTTACAGACAAAGACAATAAAGTTACTGAATATAGCGCTGATCATATCATCATCGCGACTGGAGCTCGCTCTCGTGAGTTACCAAACTTACCTCAGGATGGAGTAAAAGTAATTGGTTACCGCCAGGCAATGACGTTACCAACACAACCAAAATCTATGATTATCGTAGGTTCTGGAGCAATTGGAGTAGAATTTGCTCATTTCTACAACTCAATGGGAACAGAAGTTACTATTGTAGAATTTATGCCAAATGTTGTTCCTGTAGAAGACGAAGATATCTCAAAACAATTTGAGCGTTCTTTGAAAAAAGCCGGAATTAAAATCATGACTAACTCATCTGTTGAGCGTATTGACACAACTGGTGCAGGAGTTAAAGCATTTGTTAAAACTGCAAAAGGTGAAGAAGTTCTTGAAGCTGACATCGTACTTTCGGCAGTTGGAATTAAAACTAACATTGAAAACATCGGTTTAGAAGAAGTTGGAATCGCTGTTGACAGAGATAAAATCTTAGTAAACGCTTACAACGCAACTAATATTCCTGGATATTATGCAATTGGAGACGTTACTCCAGGACAAGCTTTGGCTCACGTAGCTTCGGCTGAAGGAATTAACTGTGTAGAAAAAATTGCTGGTTTACACGTAGATCCAATCGATTACGGAAACGTTCCTGGTTGTACTTACGCGACTCCTGAAATCGCTTCTGTAGGTTTAACTGAAAAACAAGCTAAAGAAAAAGGATACGAATTAAAAATTGGTAAATTCCCATTCTCAGCTTCAGGAAAAGCTAAAGCTGCCGGAACTCCAGACGGATTCGTAAAAGTAATTTTCGATGCTAAATACGGAGAATGGTTAGGATGCCACATGATTGGTGCAGGTGTTACCGATATGATTGCTGAAGCAGTTGTAGCTCGTAAACTTGAAACTACAGGTCATGAAATCCTAAAATCTATCCACCCTCACCCAACAATGAGCGAGGCTGTTATGGAAGCTGTTGCTGATGCTTACGGCGAAGTAATTCACTTGTAAAAACATACCGTTTTACGGTTACATATAATTTTCAATTTAAAAGAATCCGATTTGTGAAAGCAAGTCGGATTTTTTTATGACGTGTCCCTCCGGGTCAGGCTGTCCGCTGTATCTTTTATGGCGAACCCCGCCATAAAAGGATGCCACTTCCATCCTTCACGCTAAATTGTTTTCAGTATAAACAAGTTATCCTGCAAGGTTTTCAAAAACGTGTAGGTATTTTTGATATTCGGATTGCCTTTTTATCATAGCAAATGGCTTAAAAAACTTGGTTCTAATAAAGATGAAATTGTAATGCAAAAACAGACTTATTATTACTGATGAAAAAGCAAAAAAGTAAAGGCACAATTAAACAACATTGCTTTGTGTCAAAAGTTCAATTCACAACAACAGGTCGATTTTTTTTGTTAAATTTTAAACCATTTATCAGAAATATTTTATCTTGGAGTTAAAATACATTTACAGCCTTAATTAAAATAATACCCAATGGAAAACACACCTATATTCTTTGCCGATGGAGAAAATCCAAAAATGATCGAAGCCTATAAAAAAGCACAAGAAACCTTTAAATATTTCTGGAGAGAATTATCGTGGGAATACCGCCGAATTGTTCCGGGACTTGATGTTGCTTGCGTAAAACTGGCCTTTACTCAGGAAATTGATGGTGAAACTGTAGTCGAACACATGTGGATTAACGATATCAATTTTGACGGCGATACCATTTATGGTATTTTAGTAAATCAACCGGACGAATTAACCAATGTCAATAACGGCGACGAAGTACAAATACCCGTCAATCAAATAAGCGATTGGTTATTTGCCAGTCAGGGAAAAACCTACGGAGCCTTTACGATACAGGCCATGCGTTCAGAAATGAATGAAGAGGAAAGAGAAGATCACGACGAAGCCTGGGGGTTAGAATTTGGAGATTACAATGACATTCTGGTTGTTTCAGATCAAAAAGAAAAACCGGAAAACCTCATAGAACACCCAATGAGCAAAAACATGAAAGAAAGCCTTATTGATTTTGTCAAAAATAATCCCGAAGAACTTAGCGCGACAGATGAACTAGGCTATACATTTCTGCATCGCGAAACCATTGCAGGAAATAAAACATCTGTCGAAGTTTTACTGGAATTCGGAGCTAATGCTAAAGCCGAAACTTCAGATGGAAAGACCGCTCTTGATTTTGCAAAACAGCTTAACTGGGAACATCTGATTCCTTTGTTATAGTTTTTATATCTAAAGTCCGATTTGCGTAAGTAAGTCGGACTTTTTTTTAAAATTTTCTATGAAAATAAATATTAATTTATAGTAACTATTAAGAGACCTTTTTTTAATAATAAAGCACTAATTTTGCGGCACCCAAAACAAATCTGCCATGAAAAAAATATTGCTAGTATTAACATTTTCTCTTTTTTTACCCTATACTATTTTTGCACAAACTAAAACCGAAGCACAGGCGATTTTTGCAAAATCAACCAATTATGTAAACGATTTTGAAAAAATCCTTACTTCAAGTCAAATAAAGAATTTAAACGACTTTTTAAAAGCAGGCGAGACTAAAACTAAAACTAAAATTACTATTGTAACCACCTCTTCAATAGCTCCATATACCAACCTTACTGATTATTCTTCAGATTTTGAAAAATATCTGGTTTCCACATTAAAAATTGACTCTTCTATCTTAATCGTTTTAAGCAAGCAACTGAGACAAATTCAGATTCAGGGCGTTAATAAATTACGTCCAAAAATGAGCGATCAGGAAATTAAAGATATTGTATCCGCCTATGTCCTTCCGGAACTAAAAAAGGGGGATTACCATAAAGCTTTACAGGAAGGTGCCATTCAGCTTATCAAAAAGCTGGAATAAAACATCATTTTTTTTAACTGATTTAATCAGAAAAAAACAGCAAAATCCGACTTGTGAAAACAAGCCGGATTTTTTTTATTTACAGGAAATGTTTACTGTCCCGTAACCGACCCAATACAAACTTGGCGGTTTCAAACTTTTACACGCGATTATTTTTCATAACTTTATCACTAAATAAAAAGGTTATGAAAGAAATATGCATTGTTGAATTTCCATCGAATTTGGGTTTAAAAGAACCTCAACCCGGAAAAGAACCAGGCGTAAAAAAACTGCCAGATTGGTTATGGAAACATAATTTACATAAAATCATTCTTCCTAAAAACATCATAAGGCTCGATCCTCCAAAATATTCAAATAGCCGTGATCCTGAAAATCAGCTTCTCAACAGCAATTCACTGGTGGATTATGCCAGAGAACAGGCCTATTTAATAAACAACTTACTTTCTCAAAACAAATTTCCATTTATCCTTGGTGGAGACTGTAGTATTCTTTTGGGAGCAGCTATGGCTTTAAAGCAAAAGGGAAATTACGGACTGTTTTATCTGGATGGACATACCGATTTTATGGATATCTCGTTATCCGAAACCGGCGGTGTTGGCGGAATGGCTGCCTCAATAGTTACCGGAAACGGAACTGAAAAACTAACCAACATTCTAAATCTGTGTCCTTATATCAACGAAGAAAATCTCTGGTGTGTGGGCAACCGCGAATATGATGATGCGTATGAAAATGAAATCCGCAATTCTTCTGCGACTTATATTAGTCTTGCAAGCTTACGAAAACAAGGTATTTTAAAGAGTGTACAATCTTTTCTTTCAGAAGTAAAAAATAAGAATTTGGATGGTTTTTGGTTGCATATTGATCTGGATGTTCTAAACGATACTGTAATGCCCTGCGTAGACAGTCGAACACCGGACGGACTTACTTATGAAGAGTTCAACGAGCTAACTTCTCTTCTTTTTCAAAGCAATCAATTAACCGGACTTGAAATTACCATTTTAGACCCTGATCTCGACGTTAGCGGACAATACACTAAAGAGTTTGTACAGCAATTTACCACTACTTTTAAAACGCATATCAATCTGGAGGTATAAAAACTTTTTGTCCTGATTTTGTCAAACTAAAAACCGTATTTTAGCTACTACCATTGAAGCAAAAAACACAGCCAAAACAATTGCATCATGAATACAGCGATACAGGATTACAATAATTTACAAAGCAGTTCCGATCAGGAAATCTGCCACCAACTGGCGGTACTAATCGACGAAAATCTTCCGGAGGCCGAGAATAAAATCTGGCACGCGCATCCCGTCTGGTTTTTAGAAGGAAACCCTATTGTAGGTTACAGCAAGCTAAAGAACAACGTTCGACTATTTTTCTGGAGCGGCCAGTCTTTTGAAGAAAAAGAGCTTATCAACGAAGGTTCTTTTAAAGCAGCAGAATTTCGCTATACCTCACTTGACCAAATTAACCCATCCGACTTAAAACGCTGGCTTAAAAAAGCACGAGAAATTCAGTGGGACTATAAAAACATTGTCAAACGAAAGGGCGTTTTAGAGCGGTTAAAATAAACTAGCGATGGACCGAAGACAAAAATGATATTGGAATTTTCCTTTTATATCTGAAACCAAACTAAAACTAGCCGAATGAGATGGAGAGCCAAAAAATAATACAAATACTAATTTACTTTCATGCCCTGTTTGGTGCTATTGCGCTTGTTTCGGGATTCATCTCGTTACTCTCCCAAAAAGGAAAAAAAACGCACAAAAAACTCGGAAAACTCTTTTATTACACCATGCTTTTATCGGCCATAAGTGCTTTGATCATTTCGGTCCTGCCCCAACATCAAAGTCCGTTTTTATTTTCAATCGGAATCTTCAGTTCCTATTTTGTACTTACAGGCTACAGGGCTTTGCGCTTTAAAAAAAGTGATGTCAACCTGAAAAATGATAAAATCATTTCAGGAATTATGATGATTACAGGACTTATAATGATCCTTTACAATCCGATAGTGCATCAGACCATCAATATTGTTTTAACTGCTTTTGGTCTTGTTGGACTGATTTTTTCAAGCAGAGATTTAATACTGTTTAAAAATAAAACCAGGCTTAAAAGTGTGTGGCTAAAATTGCATTTAGGAAAAATGCTTGGCGGTTATATCTCTGCCACAACAGCTTTTGTTGTTGTAAATGAATTTTTTCCCAGTTTTTATGGTTGGTTTATCCCCGGAACAATAGGAGCATTTTTTATTGTTTACTGGATGAGAAGAGTCGATAAAAAACAAACAGCGGTAAGAATAGAATAGAATTATTGAAGAAAGAACAAAGAGCAAAGATGATAGAACAAAGATGATAGAACAAAGACGATTTACTCCTTAAACTAAAATGAAAAGACGAATAATATATCAAATTGATTCCTTTACAAAAGAAAAATTCAAAGGAAACCCAGCAGGAGTTGTGATAAATGCAGATGGAATGAGTGATTATGAAATGCAGCACATTGCCAGAGAACTAAATAACTCTGAAACCGCATTTCTTTTCTCCCCTGATGGTCCTGACTGCGATGGAATTATACGCTACTTTACACCAAATACTGAAGTTCCCATCTGTGGGCACGCCACAATTGCGGCCATGTATGCGAAAGCAATCGAAGAGAAATTAGATTCCTGTATTTTAAGATACAAAACCAAAGTTGGTATTCTCCCATTTGAAATCATCCGAAAAAATGACGATTACCAGATTGTAATGACACAAGGAAGTTTTGAACTTAGTGAACCCTTTAATGAAACCATCACGCAAAAAATGTTAATGGCTTTAGGAGTGGAAAAAGGAGAAGTAGATGAAAAATGTCCGATTCAAATTGCTTCAACAGGTCATTCTAAAGTAATGATTGGAATTAAAAGCAGGACTAAACTAAATACTTTAACTCCAAATTATACTGCTCTGGCAAACTTAAGCGAAGAGATTAACTGCAACGGTTATTTTGTCTTTACATTTGATTCTGATGATAAAGATGTTCTGACCTATGGCCGGATGTTCGCTCCGGGAATTGGCATAAATGAAGATCCTGTCACCGGAAACGCAAACGGACCTTTAGGCGGTTATTTAATTCAAAACAAACTTGTTGCTTTTACTGGTAATGAATTTCAGTTTAACGGAAGACAAGGTGAAAAAATAGATCGTCTTGGAGAAATACAGGTTAAAGTTGCAATTGAAGATAAGAGTCCAAAATTAATCCAGATAAAGGGTGATGCTGTTGTTGTTTTTAAAACCGAAATAGAAATTTAGTACTCCTTTCAACTTCTTAATCTGCTCAAAAAATTAAAATGGAAATAACAGCGCTTCAAAAAAACGACTATGAAGCTTTAAGAACTTTATTCTTAAACGAAAGACAGCGTACTTTTTCGTGGTTTGACCCTTCTGAATTTCAATTAAAGGATTTTGATCGGGATACTAAAGGAGAACTGATTTTAGTAGCAAGGCATAATGAAATTCCTGTCGGATTTATTTCGATTTGGATGAAGGATTACTTTATTCACCATTTGTATGTCGACGAACAATATCAGAGTAAAGGCATAGGAACCGAATTATTGAAGGCGGCAATCAAAAAAACAAAACTGCCCATCACTTTAAAATGTTTAGAAAACAACTCCAAAGCCGTGGCTTTCTATCTCAAAAAGGCTTTTTTGCTACCGAAAGAGGCCAATCAGAACATGGAGGCTATATTTTGTTTGAATTGAATGAAAATATAAATTAATAACTAAAGTGCCAATACCAAATTAAAACCTATCAAAAAAAAATGAATAACACCGAATTACCAATAGACCTTAAAAAAATAATTGAAAATGAAAAAGTCGATTTTTTAGTTAAAGCAAAAAGAAAATACCCTCTCAAAAAAGCATTTGGCACTATCGCTTTGGGCTTAGGCATGGCAGCTTTTGTAAGCCTTTTTGTTTATGCCTTTTTTGGTCCATTATTAAAAGATGAAGAAGTTCATTTTGAAGTAAACGGGAATCCGGTAACCGCAAGCCTTGCAGATTATAGCGAATTGATATTACCGGGCCTTATTATAAGTTTCTTCGTATTAGCAGCGTTATGGGTAAATATTTACGGAATTTATCTGTTGATAAAAAAAGGAGGCTACATTGTAGGCACTGAAACACGAATGATTCAATATCAAAACGGTGAGACTACTATTACTAATTGGGAACAGTTTACCGGTAATGTGAAAATCAACACAAAAAACAACTTTGGCAATTTAGAATATGAATTAAGAACCGGTAAAATACACAGTAGAAAAAATCAACCGGATGAATTTGTTCCGGATATAATTTATCTCGCAGGAATTGAAAACATTTATGATATTGAAAAAAAGTGCAAGATACGAATCAAAGAAAATAATCCTACACCTGCTGTTTTAACAAATTAAAGTAGATTTTTCAATACTTTCAAACGAAATTTTAACAAAACACAGAACAGTAACGCAACCATTTAATAAAATTTACATCTATTAATTAAACCAATGTAAATTTTAAACCAATCAACATGAAAAAATACTTTCTAATACTTGTAATAGTGATCTTTAGCTCGTGTAGCAGCGCTGATTCCGAAGTTACTCCACAAAAAACATTAGAGGGTAAATGGAGTTGGATTGGTTCCAGCGGTGGGATAGCAGGAACATACGAAACACCAGAATCAACAAACAAAGTAATTTATCTTGAATTTTCAGGATCTACTTTTAAAAAATATATTAACGGAAAATTAGATACTGAGTCCGCATTTACCATAAAAACTGAAAAATCAATTTTTGGCGGAGAAAAACCAATGATCGTGAGTAATGAGCCTTCAAAAAAATTTGTTGCTATGTCATTCGTATTTGAGGGCCATAAACTATACCTATACGAAGAATGTTACGACTGCTACGGATCAGGTTATATCCGCGTACAGTAATAGTACAAACGCTAATCTTCCAAAAAAAATTCCGCCCTTCAAAAAAATTGAAAAGCGGAATTTATAAATTAAAATTCGCTCTATTGAACTAAAAAAAGTGCATTGCTGAATAATAAAATTCCATTTTCCCAGAAGCCTCGGAAAAGCGGATTATCCATCATATAAATTACCGATCCATCACCCCTTTTGTCTACGGCAAAACTTACGGTCTCGTCCAGTTTTTTCCTGATGTCGTTACCCACAAATCCGTAACTTAAATAACCTTTTGGAATATAAGCAACATTTATTGCTTTTTTCAATAAAGAGAATGATCTTTCGTTACTTTTAAGACTGAAATAAGTACTCCCTAACCCGAAGGCCATTGGATAAGTTTTGTCAAGCTTATTTTCGATTATTGCTCCGGGAATCGAACCCGAAATTTCTCTTCGTTCCGAACCTTCAAAGTCCAGAAAACGCTTTTTAAGTTCGATCTCTTTTTCTTCCTTTTCCGATTTCTCTTTGTCTTCTTTACTTGCAAATAAACTCAAAGCATAACCGTCACGGTCCTGAAATAGCGAAATTGCGTTGGCCATAGCAATAACTTTTCCGCCATTTTTTACCCACTCATCAATTTGTTTTTTTTGATCTTCACCCAATTCATAACTACCGTCTGACAAAATTAAAGTATTGTAGTTGTACAATTTAACCCGATTCAAATTAGCCGTTTCTACTATACTTACCGGATATGCTACCGTTTCATCAAGATAAAACCAAGTTGCGCCAAACTCTGTTGAAACCACTCCTTTTCCGGACAACATCAATATTTTTGGTGCTTTAAGCAGTGTAAAATTCTCTCCTCCAATATCTTTTGAATTCGTCGAAAATCCCGTGGTTATAAAGCTAAAATCGGTTTTAATTTTGATAATAGTACTTACCGTTTTTTCAAAATCAGCAATTTTTGCATTATCTGCCCTACTGATAATTAACCCTCCCGGTTCGACAGTGACCGTTCCGAAAACTGCTTTTTTCATAGCCGATCGCACTTTTATTCCCGCCTGATGCAGTAAGGAAATCACCTGTGCTGAAGTTCTGTTATTCCACGGAACATAAAAGGCGTATACCGATTCAGGAATGTTTTTATCTGCAGTCTCCACTTTACTCTTTGTTTTGATTGGAAGACTATTTTTAACCGCATAACCTTCAATACCATAAGCCAAAGGCAAAGCCCAGGCCGTAATATCATACGACAAACTATCATTTAATTTTTGGTTCGGTTCAAACAACACCTGCGTTAAAACCGATCTTGGCTGATCAGCCTTAATAATTAAATCGTTGGGCTCGATTTTAAAGCTTTCATTCTTCTTCGTCTGATAATGAAATCCAGAAGCACTCCCGGAAGCATCTGCGTAACTAAATTCAATATCATTTTTTTGAAGTAATTCCGTCAATTGCTCCAGTTTAGGATTGCTTTTTAACACATAAGTATTGTAAACCCCTTTGGCTTTTTTGCGGGCATTGATGTGAAAATCTCTAAACCCTTTGAGCAATACGTCTTTTTGTGAAGCGGCACTTTCTACCACTGTCAAGACCGCAGTTGCATGATGCGTTAATCGGTCTTTTATAGTAACATTTGCACCATTTTCCATTGTTACTTCGCGCCCCGCGCCTATTCCGCCCTGTTCGAGCGTTAGACCAACTGCACCATTATACGTTGGATAAGTATCTCCGTAACTCGGGTAAAACAAATCAAATCGCTCCCTGGTATTGTACATCCAGTTTTGCTTGTCAAATTTCTGTGAAATATTTTTACCTAAAACAGTATAAAAATCCTTTTGATATTGCTCAATAAATTCATGTAGAGGTTCTGCTGCCGGAGGAAAAAAGTAAGGTGAATTGTAACTCATTTCATGCACATCGGTGTGTACCTGTGGCATCCATTGGTTGTACAGTTTAATACGCTGTTGCGATTCAGCTTGTGTTTGCCAGGCCCAATCACGGTTCAAATCAAAAAGATAGTGGTTGTATCTTCCACCCGGCCAGACTTCCATATGTTCTCTGTCGTACAAACCCGGATGTGTCTTTTTACCTGAAATCTCTCTTAACCAGTTTCCATATCTTGAATAGCCATCGGGATTAATGCAAGGATCCAGAATAACAATGGTATTTTTGAGCCATTGTTTTGTAGCTTCGTTTGACGGGTTCAACAGTTCGTATGCCACGGTTAAGGCACTTTCGGTTCCGGCAAATTCATTTCCGTGAACATTAAAACTCAGCCAGACAATAATTTTTTCTTCGGCTCCGCTATTTTTTTTATCCGATAATCCAATTGCCACCAAATTGTTGTTTCGGATTTGTTCCAGATTGGCCAAATTTTCGGGTGTCGAAATATAATAAACATTCAGATCACGCTGTTCATTGGTCGTTCCGTACTTCTGTTTTTTGATCGATTGGGATTGTTCCGTCAGATAATTAAAATAATCTTCTACCTGATGGTAATAACTAATTTGTTTTCCGTAATTCGGAATAAATTCTGAAGGTGTTTTTAATTGCGCCAAAGCAGCAAAAGAAATGGTTAACAGCAGAACTGTTACAAAGAATACTTTCTTCATAAGTGATTAAAATTTGGATAGTTGGTTAAAAATAACAATTAACTCAATCCCTTTTCTAAAATCATCAGGAATATTATCATTTTAAATCGTTGCTGAAAATTATTCTAAACACTTAGTTACATAATTTTAAAACAAAAAAAAGCGTCAGACTTGTAATAAACCACATAGTATTATATGAGAGAAGTTTGCTTCTTTTACACCTTTTTCTTCCCTACAAAACAATCCATGTCTTATATGTTAAATAACACTTTTACAGATTTCACTTAAGTTTATGTTTTAAAAAAATAATTTCCTGTTTTTCCAGATACGTAAAATAGGAAACGATTATCTTCCATCAGACATTAATTTGTATTTTAGACCTTTTGGAACAAACTATTAAAATAAAAAAACTCAATACTATATTATGGAAGAAGCAGTAATTGAAAAATCGATTTTTGAAGAAATACCAACAGAAAAAATCTATACAGACAAAGCAATTCGTGTTGGCACTTTCTTGGGAGGGCCTTTGGTTGCCGGTTATTTTTTAGCAGAGAATTTTAAAGTTTTTGGTGAATCAGCGAAAGCCAAAAAAACCTGGATTATAACCCTACTTACAACTATCTTTATCTTTGCCCTGATATTCTTAATTCCGGAACACATCAGTGCTAAGATTCCAAATATCGTTTTCCCTTTAATTTATATGGGAATCGCTACTTATTTCACCAAACAATATCAGGAAAAACAAATTAGCAAACACCTTGAAAATGGCGGTGAACATTTTGCCTGGCCGAGAACCATTCTCATTTCGATTATTGGCATTTCGGTTCTTCTTGGCGGAATATTCAGTATTGCCTTTTTAACCGAAACAGCAAACGGAGGTCTCACAGAGTCAACGAAAAAATACGGTGTAATGAATCATGAAATTGCCTATCAAAGTAATATCAATGAAAACGAAGTAGATAAGATTGCTGAAGCTCTTCAGAAAACTACCTTTTTTGATAATGCCATAACCAAGTATGTCTATTTAGAAAAAATTAATAACAGCTACGAAATATCAATTTCCTGCAACGAATCAGTTAAAGATGACGCGTCAGCCTTTGAGCCTTTTGTAGTATTAAGAAACGATATGCAAAAATATTTCCCACATCATAAGATCATTCTAAAACTTGTGGTAAATGATCTTGATAATGTGGTCAGGAGAATTGAGTAAATCCAACAATCTAATTAACTAATTATCTAATTGTCAAACTATCTTGTCCGATTCACCCCTCATTTTTGTCTCTTAACAGCCCTGACACATTGATTTTTAAACCGTAAATTTGTGTTACATCTTTTTAAAACCAAACAAAATGAGTGCAACAAATTTTACCACAACTATACTAGTAGATCAGTCACCGCAAGAAGTTTTTAAGGCTGTGACAAATGTTCGTGGCTGGTGGTCTGAAGAAATCGAAGGGAATACAGCTCAATTAAACGATGAATTTGACTATCATTACGAAGATATTCACCGTTGTAAAGTAAAACTAATAGAAGTAATTCCGAATCAGAGAATAGTCTGGCTGGTGGAGCAAAACTATTTCAAATTTACGGAAGACGAAACCGAATGGACAGGAACCTATCCTACTTTTGAGATCTCAGAAAAGGACGGAAAAACAGAACTTCGTTTTACGCATGTTGGTCTCGTACCGGAATATGAGTGTTTTGAAATTTGCAGAGGTGCCTGGACCAATTATATTGAAAACAGCTTATTTAAGCTGATTACAACCGGAAAAGGAGAACCTAACGCAACCGGAAAGCCTCAGACCGAAAATGAGAAAAAACTATCTGAAAAACCATAGCCTAATCTTTCTCACTCCTTTTTTAACGATAACAAAACAAAACCAGCGCATTATTTAATTGCGATACCAGCTATAATTTTCCTAAATTCGTAGTACTAAAACTATGACTATGAATCCTATTTTAAGAAATACATTAGCCGTTATAATTGGTCTTTTTGTTGGAAGTATTGTCAATATGGCGATCATTTTGATGAGTGGTTCTATCATTCCTGCTCCCAATGGCGCAGATGTCACCACTATCGAAGGACTAAAAGCTACGATGCATTTATTTGAGCCAAAACATTTTCTGTTTCCGTTTCTGGCGCATGCCATCGGAACATTTGCGGGAGCCGGAACAACTGCATTAATTGCCATTAGTCATAAAACAAAACTTGCTCTGATCATTGGCGCTTTCTTTTTACTGGGAGGAATTGTAAATGTATGCTCTTTGCCTTCTCCGGTTTGGTTTAATATCACAGACCTATTATTTGCCTATATACCGGCAGCTTATCTGGCTACGAAACTGGTGGTGAAAGAAAAATCTTAAAATCTGTTTTTTTTATTAGCCAATAAGGCTAACATAAAAATGTTTTAACACATAGAAACATAGATTTTTAGGTGTAAAAAAAGAAAACAAAGAAAAATATATTTCTTTCGCATAGGAAAACTATGTGTACTAAAATAAAGTGAAACGCCTTTTTATGCGCACAGTATCTATGTTTCTATGTATTAAAAACAATTAAGCACAACAGCTTAACCGACAATTTTACTAATTAGGAAGACTTGTTTTTTCTTCCAAAATCATAAAGTTATGCTTTATAGATGCCCCTCAAAACAATGAAAAAAATAGGCCTTGTAGGCGGAATCAGCTGGGTTTCCACCATAGATTATTACAAATTAATTAACGAAGGCGTTAATAAAAAACTGGGTGGACTCCAATTTGCCGAGTGCTTAATTTATTCGTTGAATTTTGGCGATGTTCAGGAAAAAACCTGGGCTCATTCATACGAACTCCTGTTAAATGCCTGCTCAAGTTTGAAAAAGAGTGGTGTTGATGCTATCGTATTGTGTGCAAACACCGCACATATGTATGCCAGTGAAATTGAAAAAGAAATAGCATTGCCGCTAATTCATATCGGAACGGAAACTGCAAGAGTCATAACAAAAGAAAAACTCACAACAATTGGACTTTTAGGGACTTCATTTTCAATGGAAATGGATTTTTATAAAGACCGTCTAAAAAGTTTTGGATTGAACGTACTCATTCCCGAGAAACAGGAAACTCGAGATTACATACAGTTTGTTCTCAAAGAAGAACTTGGAAGAGGTATTATTAATCCCGACTCCAAACAGAACTATATCAATATAGCAAACGAACTTATTTCACGAGGCGCTGAAGGTGTTATTCTTGGCTGTACCGAAATTCCTTTACTATTGGATCAGTCTGATTTTTCTGTTCCGGTTTTTGATACCACAAAAATACATTCTGAAGCCATTGTAGATTTTATACTGTCTTAAAATCAAAACATTTTCTACAATCACTTACATTAATAATTTGATAATTGTTTTTATTTCAGGAAGTTATTTTCATAACTTAGTTAGCTTTTAAATCTTAAAACCATGACTAAGAAAGAAATCGCCCGCGACTTTTTAAAACTCGCCGCAAACGGACATTCGCATGAAGCTTTTCGTCTTTATGTCGGCGAAAACTTTAAACACCACAATGCCTATTTTAAAGGAGATGCCGATACTTTGATGCTTGCCATGGAAGAATCAACCCGAAAAAACCCTAATAAAACTTTTACAATTCATCATATACTCGAAGATGAGAATCTGGTTGCTGTGCATTCACATTTAAAACAAACACCTATTGATATCGGTTTTGTAGTGATACACATCCTTCGGTTTGAATCTGACAAAATTGTAGAGCTTTGGGATTTAGGACAATCCATCCCAACTGAACTGGTTAATGAAAATGGAATGTTCTAATCAATAAAACAGAAAACACAACACAAAACCACTTAAAAACGTTAATGACCACTATTCAAAAAAAATCAGCACTACTCTGCTTTCTAATTCTATTCATAAACTGTAATTTGATTGCACAGAAGCAAGACAATTTATCACTTAAAATTGATAATATTCTTAAAAATGCTTCCCCCGTTTTTAATGGTGTAATTCTGATTTCAAAAAAAGGAAAAACAATATATTCGAAAGCACAGGGTTTCAGTAATTTTGAAAACAAGAAGCCTTTAAAAATTGACAGTCCATTTGAGATTATGTCAAACGGTAAACAAATCACTGCTGTTTTAATTTTACTGGAAGTTGAAAAAGGGAAAATAAACCTAAATGCCCCTATCAAAAAATACCTGCCGGATTTAACCCAATCCTGGGCCGACTCCATAACGGTTCAACAACTTTTAAACCACAGTCACGGAATTACGAATTTACAAAAGCCTTTGGCTTTTCATCCCGGAACCGATTTCAAGTATGGAGATCTCAGTTTTAGTCTGCTTGGCAAAATTGTAACAAATACCACTAAAAAAAGCTATTCAGAAAACGCGAATTTGCTTTTCAAAAAACTAAACATGAAAAACACTTTTGTCTATGATACTACCAAAAATCAGAATATAGTATCAGGGTACACCAATAAAAACGGTGTTTTTGAACGGATGAAAAACTCCAAAATCACACCTGAAACCCTAAGTGCTGACGGGATCATCTCAACTGTAAACGATCTGGTAACCTGGAACGAAAACCTTCATAAAGGAAAAATTCTAAAACCCGAAACCTATCAATTAATGATCACTTCAAAGATTACTTCGCAGCATAATTTCTTCGGAAAAGAAAAAGAAGGTTATGGTTACGGAATTCGGATTATCGAAAAGGAGGCTGTGAAATATATTGGTCACACGGGCCTGGGAGATGGTTTTTCTTCTGTAAATTTGTATTTCCCTCAAAGTGATGTGAGTTTGATTATCTTAGAAAATCAAATGAATACAGAGCCTGATTTGTTTTATGCATCTGAATTCAAAATCAAAAATACAGTCTTAAACAGTAATTTATTAAATCCATAAAAATGGCAAAAAATAAAACTACAGCAACCGAAAGCAGTGTCGTTGATTTTATAAATGCGATTGATGACGAAGTTAAAAGAAATGATGCTTTTGAACTCATTAAAATCATGCAGAATATAAGTGGTTTTGAAGCTAAAATGTGGGGACCAAGCATCATTGGATTTGGCAGCTATCACTACAAGTATGACAGCGGACACGAAGGCGATGCTCCTCTTGCCGGTTTCTCACCAAGAAAAGCTGCTATATCGCTTTATGTATATCTTCCGCACGAAAAAAGAGAAGAGCTTCTATCAAAACTAGGAAAACACAAGTCAGCAAAAGCTTGTATTTACATCAAAAAACTAAGCGATGTTGATCTAGAAATTGTTAAAAAAATGATTACGATATCACTTGAACTGACGCAAAAACTTTATCCACCACAATAAAAATGATCACACCCTTACTTATTATAGTTCTCGTCTTAGGCATTGTACTTTACTTTTTTCTACAGCATCCAAAATTTGGTAAAGCACCTTCAGGAGAAAGATTAGCATTGATTCAGAAATCACCTCAATTTAAAAATGGCAAATTCGAAAATCAGAACTTTACACCGGAACTCGTAGAAGGTTATGGATACTCTAAAGTACTTTATGATTTTCTCATTAAAAAAGTAGACCGAAAGATTCCATCCGACCTCATTCCTTCAGTCAAAACCAATTTATTAGCATTGTCCCCCGAAAAAGATGCGCTGGTTTGGTTTGGACATTCTTCGTATTTTATTCAGCTTGAAGGAAAACGTTTTTTAATCGACCCTGTTTTCAGCGGTAATGTCTCACCCGTTCCCGGCACCGCAAAAGCATTTAAAGGAACCGATATTTACACCGTGGAGGATCTACCCGAAATTGATTATTTACTAATCACACACGATCATTACGATCATCTGGATTATGAAACCATCATGCAATTAAAACCAAAGACCAGAAAAGTAATTTGCTCCCTTGGTGTGGGATCTCACTTTGAATTTTGGGGATTTGCAAATGAAAACATCATCGAGAAAGACTGGTTTGAAAAAATAGAACTCGATCAGAATTTAACGCTTTACACTACTCCTTCAAGACATTTTTCAGGCAGGAGTTTCAAGCGCTGTAACACACTTTGGAGCTCGTTTGTTTTAGAGGCCAGAGACTTTAAAATGTATTTGGGCGGCGACAGTGGTTATGATACGCACTTTAAAGAAATTGGGACTCAATTTGGCCCTTTCGACATTGCGCTTATTGACAACGGTCAGTACAATCCTGCATGGAAATACATTCATAATTTACCCGAAGATGTAATCAAAGCCATGCAAGATCTGACCGCAAAAAGAGTATTTCCGGTGCATTCGTCTAAATTTTCACTAGCCCCCCATTCCTGGGATGAACCTTTGAAAAAAGTGACCGAATTAAATGATTTATCCGGGAATCCAATTCCTTTAATTACTCCAATGATTGGAGAATTAGTCGAACTAAAAAATGAAAAGCAACCCTTTCAACAATGGTGGAAAGGTATCAAATAAACCAGTTCTTATAATTAATATAATAAAAAATGACTTCTTCAATTTATATCGTGCGAAATGCTCTTCCTTCAGAATTTGAAGAAATTGGAAAATTACTCATCAGCGTTTATTCGCAACTGGACGGTTTTCCAAAAGAAAATGAGCAGCCTAACTATTATAAAATGTTGGCCAATATTGGTGACTTTACCAATTACCCGCAAACAGAACTTTTAGTTGCGACTGATGAAAACAATGCCCTTCTTGGTGCGGTAGTTTATTTCAACGACATGCAATACTATGGCTCGGGCGGAATTGCTACTCAGGAACAAAACTCGGCCGGATTTCGATTACTGGGTGTTGCTACCACTGCAAGAGGAAAAGGTATCGGTAAACTTTTAACGCAGGAATGCATTCAGAAAGCAGCTTCTGACAAACGAGAGCAAGTTATCATTCACTCGACTTTAGCCATGAAAACAGCCTGGGAAATGTACGAGAAACTAAGCTTCACCAGATCTGAAGATTTAGACTTTATGCAGGGAGAATTGGCCGTATTTGGTTTTCGTTTACCACTTCTTTCCTAAAAAATTATTATGTAACTCAAAAAACAACTCAAAATGAATACTGCTTTTTTAAACCTACAGCCTGAAATTTTAGAAGATGATTTGACCCAATTAATTCCGCTGCAGGAAAGTGATTTTGAAAAACTTTATCAAGTGGCTTCAGATCCTTTGATATGGGAACAGCATCCAAATAAAAACCGCTACGAAAAAGAAGTCTTTCAAAATTTCTTTGAAGGTGCCATAGAAAGTAAAGGCGCTTTTCTTATAGTGGATAAAACTACAGGCGAAATTGCCGGAAGTACCCGATTTTATGAGTACGACCCCGAAAATAAAACTGTTTTTATTGGCTATACTTTTTACGGAAGAAAATTCTGGGGTACCGGATTTAATACGCAGGTGAAAAAAATGATGCTGGATTATGCTTTTAAAGCAGTTGACAAAATTCAGTTTCATATTGGAGCAGAAAATTACCGTTCGCAAAAAGCCATAGAAAAATTGGGTGCCATAAAAGTAGAAGAACTAGAAGTCGCCTATTATAATGAACCATCCCGTCATAATTTTGTATACGAAATAAAAAAATAATGAAAAGAATAACTGTTTTCTGCGGTTCGAGTTTTGGTACCGATGAAATTTACAAAGAACAGGCAAGCCTACTAGGAAAAACTTTAGCCAAACAAAACTTAGAACTCGTTTACGGAGGAGCAAATGTAGGGCTAATGGGAGCTGTGGCCGATGGCGTTTTAAGCGAAGGCGGAAAAGCGATCGGTGTTCTTCCTAATTTTTTAAGATCGAAAGAAATTGCACATTTAGGCTTAACCGAATTGATTGTGGTAGAAAGTATGCACGAGAGAAAGACCAAAATGAATGATTTATGTGACGGTGTCATTGCATTACCGGGTGGATTTGGAACCCTAGAGGAGCTTTTTGAAATGCTTACCTGGGGACAATTAGGTTTACACAAAAAACCTATCGCCATCCTGAACATCAATGGCTTTTATGATTCACTCATTGAGTTGACAAAAATTATGGTAGAGAAAGGTTTGCTAAAAGAAGTTAATCAGCAAATGCTTTTAGTAAGCGATAACATCGAGGATTTATTAACACAAATGAAAAATTACGTCCCGCCGACCACCGGAAAATGGATCGATAAAACGCAATCCTAACGGTTTAATTTTTCTTACCTCAAAAAGAACCTGAAGAATATTTCAAAAAAAACTTTTCAGACAAATCATAGTGCTTTTCGAACAAGTATCAGATAATCAATATTTCTAATTTTACAGTATGAACTAAAACATAAAATCATGGATACTTTTATTACAGATACTAAAACAATTACATTGCTCCTGGCTACATTATTTACAGGTCTTTTAGCCGGTATATTATTTACCTGGGGCAACGCTGTGACGCCTGGAATTGGAAAACTTGATGACATCGGTTATCTCAGGGCTTTTCAGAACATGAATCGTTCTATCCAAAATCCCTTATTTTTTCTAGTCCTTTTTGGTCCATTATTGTTTTCTTTTGCAGCCGCTTATGGTCATAAATCAGATACTATTCTTTTAAAACTGACGGTGACTGCCGCAATTATCTATTTTGCCGGTGTTATTCTTGTTACCATTATAGGAAACGTCCCGCTTAATAAAATTCTTGATAAAACAGATCTGCTTCATATTTCAATCGAGCAGGCTGCCATTTTAAGAAGTAAATTTGAAGCAAAATGGAACAATCTCCACCTGATCCGGATCATTGCTTCCTTAATTTCTTTTTCGCTTTTGATTATTAGCTGTTTACTAAAAAACAATACAGTTCGTTAACGGCAAACAAAACCATAAATTTTATAAATTAGAAGTCGGGGAAAAATGAAACTGAAAGTTCTAAATTTCAGTTTTCACAAGACTCATTTCACATCTAACATCTAACATCTCACAAAAAAATGAAAACAGAAAACAACCACTTTGCAAAAGCCGAAATGCTGATTAGAAAGCCTGTTTCAGAAGTTTTTCAGGCTTTTACCGATCCGGAAATTACCAGTAAATTTTGGTTTACAAAAGGCTCCGGAAAACTAGTGCAGGACACCACAACCGAATGGACATGGGAAATGTATGGCTTTACGTTAATCGTAACCACTCATGTCTTGGAAGAGAATAAAAAAATCGTAATCGAATGGGGAAACGCTAACGAGACAACAATCGTCGAATGGATATTTACCTTAAACGAAAATGAAACCTTTGTAAGTATTACAAATTCAGGTTTAAAAGGAGATGCTGATAAAATCATCGATCAGGTTCGGAATTCTACGGAAGGTTTTACATTAGTTCTGGCCGGAGCAAAAGCCTACCTGGAACATCAAATTCAGCTGAACCTGGTTCTGGACAGATTCCCTAAAGGACTGGAATAAAGTGGGAAATCAAATTCCAAAACCTAAAACCTAAAACTTGAAACCTGAAACAATAAACACGTCCCTATGGAAACAAAGAAACCCGAAAACATCGATGCCTATATTGACGGTTTTTCAAAGGAAGTGCAGGAGGTTCTGAAAAAAATTCGGATGACCATTCAGGAAGCCGCTCCGGATGCGAAAGAAAAAATCAGTTATGCAATGCCGGCTTTTGAGCAAAACGGAATCGTAGTCTATTTTGCTGCTTTCAAAAATCATATCGGACTTTATGCCTTACCAAGTGGACATGCCGCTTTTAAAGAAGATTTATCCAAATACAAATCCGGAAAAGGTTCTGTGCAATTTCCTTTAAACGAGCCCATGCCTTATGACTTAATTGCCAAAATTGTAAAATTCAGAGTGAGAGAAAATCTCGAAAAAGCAAAAAAGAAATAACGCCGTACAAACGTAACAGCTTTTATTTTACTTATTAAACTTCCCGAAATGCCACAAAACGCCCGACGGGTCATGTAAAAAACATTCGCTTCCCCAGTCTAAATGAACTGTTGGTGTTAATTTCACTCCGTATTTTTCGGTTAGATTAAGTGCTAAAAGCTGATTGTAGTAATAATCAACATCTTCAACTTCCAAAAAAATCATAGTGTTTTCATTCCAGCTTTTATCGTAATAATCCTGCAGATAAAATGCTAAATCGCCTGTTTTGAAAACAGAAAACTTCGGATCTAAAACACCTTCTTCAAAACCTAAGTCCCGACAGAAACTTCTGGAAATTTCAAAATCTTTAGCTCCAATAAAGGGTCGAATGGATGTTGCTTTGTGATTCATTTTCCTAAATTTTATAAATTAAGTTATAATTTTTGACGAAATAAATTTAAGAAAACCATTCTATTTTATTATCCAGACGGATGAGAAAGTCTGTAAATGATTTCCCAATTTCGGTATTGTACTTACTATTCAAATCCATAAAAGGCGAAAGAATTATTTTTACATTGTCAAATTGATCTATTTCAATCCCAATAAATTCTCCGCTTCCATTTGAACCAATTCCAATAGTTCTGGTCATTTTTTCAACTATGTTGTAACCTTTATTGGATTCGATAATTTCTTCCAAACTCCACAGGTTTATAAATTCCACACCAATAAATTGATCAATCCCAAAATAGTTTTTAAGATAAAAAACATAATCTTCCGGAAGTTTTAAGTTGGCATAAAATTCAACATCATCGATTTTAACATGACTATTTATACTTCTCTTCGGAAAACTATATTTTGCAATTATTTTTTCTAAGTCTTCCATAAGCCAAATTCTCTTTTATAAATCTACATTGTTATAATAAATCAAGAAGGATTTATTAATATGAATTTGAAATTATTCACCCATTTAAAACAGATCTCTATTTGTCAAAACCGAGTTGTTTGCGCAAATCCAGATTTAACCCATATTGTTCCTGAATTGAAATTACCTTACGTGAATTTTTATTAATATCACTTCCTGCATTCGTCCAAAGAAACGGGTAAAAATTAAAAACATCGTCTCCTTTTATTTTTGAAACTTCTTCTCTCCATCCTTTCCATCTGCTTCCTTCATAAAACTTATCCAGGTCATTATTAAAACAGAACTCTAAAAACTCTGAGTAAGTAACGTCCAACTGCTCGTATTCGAGACTATCCGGAGAAAAATAATAAATCTTTCCTAAATCGCTTCCCAGTCCACCGTCATTCAACAAATAAAAGCCACCTATTGCATCATCTGCAATTAGCAAAAAACCGGGTTTCTCACCAAACTCTTTAAATGACTTTCCTTTGTTCCAATCCGGTAGTGTACGATTAAATTTAGAACTTCCTGATCCCAAAATCCGAATCCAGCCATCATCGATTAAAAGTCCGCCCGTCATAAAAACAATTGCCCCCATTGGCGAATGTGTCGTTACCTGCGTTTTGTATAAGGCTTCCTTTGCTTTTAAGGCATCGACAGGTAAGATCTCTACCTTATTCTTTGCCTTTTTAATCCCCGCTTCCACCATTGTCCAGCCGGGTTCTTTTTTATCTATAAGTTCTTCTGTAGTTTTCATTTTGTTTTGCGCGCCTGCGAAAAAAGTAATCAAAATCGCAGTAATCGTTAACAGTTTTTGTGTCATTTCTTGAATAGCTATATACTTATTTTATCTCTTATCCTTTCTTCAAAATATTCCCCAGACCGCGACCAATTTGTTCTATTGCTTCAAGGCCTTTTGTCAATGGAGTTGCGGTGAAATCTTCATACGCGTCCATAGCAGTTTCTTTGTGATCGTCTTGTGCGTACACTAAAATCAGATTGTTATCCTCGAATGATTTTTCGAATTTCTGTGGCAATTTATCAAAGATCGACTTGTACGAAACAGATCCTTTTCTGGACAAATTGAAAACAATCAAATCGGTTGGTTTAATTTCATCCGAAATCGATTCAAAATCTTCCCAGTTCAAAATGCTTTTAAATCCTAATTTGGCATTTAACTTCAATTTGACTGCAATCTGCAAAATAGCCTGATGCGTTTTATATTCGGAATAAATCACAATCGGAATGCTTAATTCCTGTGATAATCTACATATTTTTTGCAAAAGCAGGTGGAATCCAACCCCTCTTTCTGAAAAAGGCGGGCAAATGAAAACCAATCTTTTTTCTTCAATAAAAGTTTTTTCAAACCTACAGATAAACAGACATTTATCGACATTATTGATAATTGAATCTACATTTTCTCCGAAAATTTTATCCAAAAACCCTGTTTTTCTTGGCCAGCCTACGATCACGATATCCGACATTATTTCTTTAGAGGTTCTTGCAATTCCGCTGGCTGGATTATGATCAATTCTGGCAATGGTATTAATTTTTACTTCCGAAGCAGAGCCCTGAATTACGAATTTGTCTACCGCTTTTCGGTAATTTAGAATATTAATTTCCGCCTGATCATTATTTGGAACAATCGTTAACAAGGTCACGGGATTGGATGATTTTTTATCTTTTATCAAAAGTGCAAAATCCAATAAACTGGCTGTAGCCGAAGTTTTAGCTAACGGAATTAAGATATGCTCGTCTAAAATCTGATCGCCATTGGCATCTTCACTTGAAACTTCTTCTTCGCAGATAGCAATCTTTTTGGCCGCTTTTTCTGTAGCAAAAGAGGCTACAATACAAGTTATTAGAATTAAAATAATAGTGCCGTTCAGAATGTTTTCGTCTAATATCTTTGCCTTAAATCCTACCAGAATAACAGCCAGTGTTGCCGCAGCGTGCGCACTGCTCAATCCAAAAATAAGCTGTCTTTCGGTTTTTGTATATCTAAAAACGATTTGAGTAAAAAAGGCAGCGATCCATTTTCCAAAAATGGCAACAACGCTCAATGTTCCGGCTACAATCAAAGCGGTCGGTCCGCTCAGGATCACACTTATATCTACCAGCATTCCCACTGAAATTAGGAAAAACGGAATGAACAGCGAATTTCCAATAAACTCAATTCTATTCATTAAGGCCGACGAATGTGGAATTAAAGGATTTAATGCCAAACCCGCAACGAATGCACCAATAATAGGTTCTACCCCTGCTACTTCTGCCAAAAATGCCGCAAAAAACACCACTGAAAGTACAAAAATGTAATGAGCGTGTTTTTCGCTTTCTAATTTCTTAAAAAACCATTTTGCAATTCTTGGAATAACCAAAAACATGATAGCCGAGAAAATGGCCAATGAAACTGTTAGTTTGATCCAGAAAGCCTGGTTTAAGTTACCCTGACTGCTTCCCATAATCACCGCCAGAATAATCAAAACGGCAGTATCTGTTAAAATAGTTCCTCCAACCGTAATGGCCACAGCCTGATTTTTTGCGATTCCAAGTTTGCTCACAATTGGATAAGCCACCAGAGTGTGCGTAGCAAACATACTTGCAGTTAAAAAACTTGCATTAAAATCATAATTCAACAGGTAAAAACAAACCGGAAACCCAATCGTTAATGGAAAAATAAAAGTAAAAAAACCAAACAACAAACTCTTATTTCTATTGGCTTTAAACTCATTCATGTCCAATTCCAGGCCAGCAATAAACATGATATACAAGAGTCCGATGGTAGAAAACAAATCAACGGCCGAATTCTTTGCCAGAATATTCAATCCATGAGGTCCGATAATTACTCCGGAAATTATAAGTCCTATAATCCCGGGGATATTTATTTTTTTAAGTAAAATAGGTGACAAGAGAATAATGAAAAGTATCAAAGAAAAAATCAATACTGGATTGCTGAGGGGTAATTCGAATTCTTGTAAAAAATGCTTGAAAAATTCTATCATAATGTAATTTTATCTTCTTTATACTCTATTTAATTTTTCGCAAAAAAAATGCTAAAACTAAAATAAAATCTCAGAAGTTATTATTTGCCGATTCTTCTAAAAGCTCTAAAAACGGCTTCTTTAGTGATTGTTTCATTACAAAAATACCTAAAAAAAACACGAACTTTCTATGAAAATGGGATATTACGTAATTAATTTTGTTTCGTTGCCAAATTATTAATATTTAATATTTATTTTAACAAAACTGCAACATTAACAATAGAAAATTAAACGACTTTGCATTATTCAATTATCTTTGTCTTAATAAAAATTGCACAATGGAAGAATGTATCTCTGTTTTTGATATGCTAAAAATTGGCGTTGGCCCCTCAAGTTCACATACTTTAGGGCCATGGAGAGCCGCTGAACGTTTTTTGGAAGAGCTGAAAGACGAATCAATTTTAGACCAGATTAAACGTGTAAAAGTCGATTTATACGGATCACTTTCCTTAACCGGAAAAGGTCATGCCACCGATTTATCGGTGATGCTGGGATTAAGCGGGCAGGATCCCGAGTATATTCCGGTGGAAAATATTGCCGGAATTATTAAAAACATCGAAGAACAAAACGAAATCATTCTGGCGAATGAATATAAAGTTCCATTTTACTTTCTTCAGGATATTGTTTTTAATAAAGACTTCCTTCCTTTTCATGCCAACGGATTAAAATTTACGGCCTATAAAGCCGACGATTCCGAATATGAATCTACTTTTTATTCAATTGGAGGAGGATTTGTTGTTAAAGAAGAACGTACAAATGCCAAAATCAAGGAGGTTATTAAATGTGCCTTTCCTTTCCCGATTCAAAATGCTGTCGAGCTTTTAAATTATACCGTCACAGAAAACAAATCGATTTCTGAGATCGTTTATGAAAACGAAAAATCAATGCGTCCGGAGACTGAAATTCACTCTGAATTAATGCGCATTTGGAACACGATGTTAGAATGTATGTACATTGGCTGTCATTCTGAAGGAATTCTCCCAGGCGGACTAAATGTTCGCAGACGTGCTTTTGACATGCATCAGAATTTAATCGGCTTATCTAATTATTCTGATCCGCAAAGCTGGCTGGAAGAAATTAGAAAAACCGAAGTAAAATTTCGTCAGATTCTAAAATGGGTAAGCTGTTTTGCACTTGCCGTGAATGAGGTAAATGCTTCTTTAGGCCGTGTGGTTACTGCACCTACAAACGGAAGTGCTGGTGTAATTCCGGCTGTTTTAATGTATTATCTGGTAATTGAAAACCATGATGCAGGCGAAAAAGAAATCAAACAATTCCTAATGGTTGCCGGAGAAATTGGAAGTATTTTCAAAAAAGGATCCACTATATCTGCAGCAATGGGAGGCTGTCAGGCAGAAATTGGCGTTTCGTCATCAATGGCCGCAGCAGCACTTTGCGAATTAATGGGCGGATCTCCTGCTCAGGTTTTAATGGCTGCCGAAATTGCTATGGAACATCACTTAGGGTTAACCTGTGACCCAATTGGCGGTTTGGTTCAGATTCCGTGTATCGAAAGAAATACGATGGGTGCCATAAAAGCTATTAATGCTGCCGAACTGGCTCTTGAAACCGATTCTAAAAACGCAAAAGTGCCTTTAGACAAAGTCATCAATACCATGTGGCAAACGGCAAAAGACATGAATTCCAAATACAAAGAAACCTCTGAAGGCGGATTAGCGATTGCCGTAAACATGGCAGATTGCTAAATCTTAAATAGTTGCCCCGAATTACACAAATTTCCGGAATTTTAATTAAGTTAAACACTAATTAATGCGAATCAGGGAAATTTGCGTAATTCGGGGCAAAAATCTAAAGTGAACTTCATGAAAAAGCACTTCTTACTTATAGCAATACTATTTTGCTCTGTTTTCATTCATTCGCAGGAACGTTATTTTCTAAATTCAGATACACGTTTGTATACTTCAACCAATGAAACTGGTGATTTTTTAGGTTATTTTAAATATGGAGCAGAAGTTCAGTTGCTTTCGGAAAATAAAAATGGATGGTACAAAGTAAGATCCGATAATTTCTCCGAAGGTTATGTTCCTGAAAAATTTGTTGCGACCAGATTGAACGCAAAAGATGTCAAAATAATAGACCCTGAAAACCCTATTATTGAGGGCAACGACAATTACTATGGCGGCAATCATCTTTTTGTTTCAGTAGCCGGTTTAAAAGCAAGAGCTCTTCCTGATAAAAATGCAAAAATCAGAGAACTCTTATTCACCGGAGATCCTGTAGCGGTTAATTATCTTCCTAAAAACCAAGAGGAATGGGTGAACATACAAGGCCAAATCGACAATGAATATGCAAAATATACACTTAGAAAGTTCCTAGGAAAAAGACCCGATTTTAATTCTTTACTAAAAGACTTTGACAAACTGAATGTCAATGCAATTTCGGAGCGAAAAACGATTGGTGAAAGAATTGTAGAATTAGCCTGGAACAGCGACAATGCTACACTGGCACCTGCCTATCAAAGATATTATGAAGTTGTAAAACAACTCAACGACCCTAAACTTCTTGCTGACACCGAACTGAATATCGCCATTACCAAAGGACTTGCCAGACACAAGAAATCGGAAGAAATTACAGCTTTCAGTAAAAAAGCCGAATTTGTTTTGAACGGTTTTAAAACAAAATCACTCTATTTCTCACAAAAAGATCTGGTAAAAGCATTTGGAAAACCGCCCAAAAAAGGAACAGTAAGCGATGAATGTGGGATTTACCTAAGTGAGCTTTTTTATTATTATCCGAATTTTGAAGCTTCTGTAGACGAAAAACAAAATAAGGCCGAAATAACCAAGGTTTTTATCAATGAGAACAACAAACTTATCTTTAGTCCAACAGCCTCTTTAGACCACACCCTATCCGAAAAAGCATTTATCGAAAAATACGGAACTTATATCGGAGCTTCCATAAAAAGTCCGCATTTGTATTCTATTCAGGTGGAAGACAGCGAATTTAGAATAGAATTCAAAGATGGAAAATTATTTACCATTGAAATAATCTTCTATTGCTGATTTCAATCTATAATTATTCAATACTTTTACACATTCAAAAAAACTCAAAAATGTCAGTAGCAAAAAAAGATTATAAAAGAATCACAACAAAGTCATTAATCGAGATGAAAAGCAACGGAGAAAAAATCTCAATGCTTACCGCTTACGATTACACAATGGCTAAAATTGTTGATACCGCAGGAATTGATGTAATTCTGGTAGGCGATTCAGCATCAAACGTTATGGCGGGTCACGAAACGACATTGCCTATTACTTTAGATCAAATGATTTACCACGCTTCTTCTGTAGTTCGTGCTGTAGACAGAGCCTTAGTAGTAGTAGATTTACCTTTTGGAAGTTACCAATCGGATCCAAAAGAAGCTTTGCGTTCAGCTATCAGAATCATGAAAGAAAGTGGTGGACATGCTGTTAAACTAGAAGGAGGAAAAGAAATTAAAGAATCTATCAAAAAAATATTAAACGCAGGAATTCCCGTAATGGGACATTTGGGTTTAACACCACAATCGATCTATAAATTCGGAACTTACAGCGTTCGTGCAAAAGAAGATCAGGAAGCCGAAAAACTAATCGAAGATGCCAAACTCCTGGAAAAAATTGGTTGTTTTGGTATTGTTTTAGAAAAAATTCCAGCGCATTTAGCGGAGCAGGTTGCTAAAAGCATCTCTATTCCAGTAATTGGAATCGGAGCCGGAGGCGGAGTAGACGGACAAGTTCTGGTAATTCACGACATGTTGGGAATGAACAATGAATTCAGCCCTCGTTTCTTACGTCGTTACTTAAATTTATACGAAGAAATGACTAAAGCAATCGGTCAATATGCTGCCGATGTAAAATCTGCGGATTTTCCTAACGAGAGAGAACAATATTAATTTTCTTTAAAGGTACTAAGACTCTGAGTTGCTAAGGTTCTAAGATTTTTCTTTAAAAGACTCAAAGATGCAAAGCGGCAAAGGTACAAAGGTTTCTTAGTTCCACTAAATAAGCTATTATAATTATTTCTCACAAAGACGCAAAGTCACAAAGAATCAAATTTAAACTTTGTGACTTTGCGTCTTTGCGAGAGATTTAAATGCTACAGGTTTGAATCTAAAATCAAAAATTACCCACAGTCTAAAATGAAAATTCTTTCCAATAAAAACAACCTCCAAATCCTGCACGAAGACAACCATATCATTGTCATCAACAAGCGTGTGGGTGATATTGTACAAGGCGACAAAACGGGCGATAAACCCTTATCAGATATTGTAAAAGAATATATAAAAGACAAATACAATAAACCCGGAGATGTTTTTCTGGGGGTAATTCATCGTTTGGACAGACCTACAACAGGAATTGTGGTTTTTGCCCGAACCAGTAAGGCATTGTCGCGTATGAACGAAATGTTTAGCAACCGTGAGACTCAAAAAACGTATTGGGCAGTTGTCAAAAATAAACCTCAGGAAACGAAAGCCAAATTAGTTCATTATTTGAAAAGAAACGAAAAAAACAATACTTCCAAAGCTCATATAAAAGAAGTTCCGGACAGTAAGTTAGCCAGTTTGGATTATACTGTTTTTAAAGAACTCCAGAATTATGTGGCGCTCGAAATCAATTTGCATACTGGTCGTCATCATCAGATTCGTGCTCAGTTAGCTGCGATTGGTTCTCCTATAAAGGGGGATTTAAAATATGGTTTTGACCGAAGTAATCCCGACGGCGGAATTCATCTTCATGCCCGAAAATTAGTTTTTGTGCATCCGGTTTCTAAAGAAAATATCACAATCATTGCCCCTACTCCCGACGAGACAATTTGGAATGCTTTATGATTTTATGATTTAATTGTTAAGATTCTAAGTTTTATCGATTAACTTGCATTGGCAAAAAATCAATCGGATTACAAATTATGGACTATAAAAACGACATCGGATACAGAAAAGAAACGTTAAAGAAATTGTTGTACAACATTCAAAAAAGCGAGGATCTAATTGTAAAAGCTTTGTACGATGATTTTAAAAAGCCTGAATTTGAAGCTGTTTTAACCGAGACCAATTATGTGATTTCAGATCTGAAAGATACAATCAGAAACATCCATAAATGGGCAGGACGAAAACGCGTTTTACCTTCCCTGCTTAACTTCCCTTCTACCGATTATATTTTTAAAGAACCTTACGGAAACGTTCTGGTGATTGCTCCCTGGAATTATCCATTTCAACTGGCTTTATGCCCTCTAATTTCAGCCGTAGCAGCCGGAAACAGGGTTGTTTTGAAACCTTCAGAACTCACTCCTCATACTTCAGCCGTAATCGCTAAAATTATTGAAAAAACATTTCACGTGAGTCACGTTGAAGTTTTTGAAGGCGGTGTAGAAGTTTCCAACAAATTACTTGCACAACGCTGGGATTATATTTTCTTTACAGGAAGTGTTGCTGTTGGTAAAATCGTCGCCAAGGCCGCTGCCGAAAATTTAACTCCCGTAACTTTAGAATTAGGAGGAAAAAATCCTTGCATTATAGATGAAACAGCCAATTTAAAACTGGCTGCAAAACGAATCGTCTGGGGAAAATTCATTAATGCCGGTCAGACCTGCATTGCTCCGGACTACATTTTGGTTCAAAAAAACATGAAAGTCAATTTTATTTCTTTTTTAATAGAAGAAATTCTTAAGGCCTACGGTAAAAAAATAGAAAAATCTCCCGATTTTGCCCGAATTATCAATACCAAAAACTGGGTGCGTCTGGACAGCATGATCGAACGTGAAAAGGTTATTTTTGGAGGAGAAACGGATGCGGAAAACAACTACATCTCTCCCACCTTAATAGAAGAACCTGCCTTGGACAGTCCAATCATGAAAGAAGAAATATTTGGCCCTATACTCCCAATCTTAACTTACGAAACAGAGGCCGATATTCATAATATAGTCAGTCGTTACGAAAAACCTCTTGCGTTTTATGTTTTCAGTGAAAATAAATATTTTACAAAAAAACTAATTACCTCCCATTCTTTCGGAGGAGGTTGTATCAACGACACAGTAGTTCATTTCTCGAACAAAAGGCTACCGTTTGGAGGAGTTGGTCACAGTGGTATTGGTGCGTATCACGGTCAGCTGAGCTTTGATGTTTTTTCGCATCACAAAGCTGTCGTAAAAAAAGCAAACTGGCTTGATTTACCTATGCGCTATGCTCCTTACAAAGACAAACTAATATCATTGAAACGGTTACTAAACTGGTTGTGATGATTAAAAACAATTTCGTAATGTTTTGCAGATTTTTATAAGGATTTGATTTAAAATATTATATTTACGCCTCAAATTATCATCTAAAATTTCGGCGATATAAAATAATTCTACCCAGTTAAAATGAAATCTACATCCGATCAGATCAAAGACATTAAAAATCATGGTTATACCTTAGATTTTTCAACTGTTTTCAATCATGCTTTTGAAAATTATAAAAAAATCGCTGTTTACGCCGGATTAATGCTGCTGGTTTTTTCAGTATTTTTTGGTGCTATTGCTTATTTAATACTGGTTGCAGCATTTGGAATTGACAAATTAACGAATGCCAATTTCCTTAACATACAGCCTCAAAACCTTTCGCAAATTCAATTAGTACTTTATATTGTTGGAACAGCATTTGCATCGGCAATTATGGGACCTTTTACTGCCGGATTTTTAAAAATGGCCGATTGTGCAGAAAAAGATGTAGAGTTCAATGTCTCCACAATATTCTCCTATTACAAAAGCAGTCATTTTTCACAGATTTTTGTAGCCACCTTTCTAATTTCATTGTTTAGTGTTATTACCTCAACATTTCTGGAAATTCTAAAATTAAATGCAGTAGGTTTTGTCTTTTCTCTACTACTATCTTTTTTCACGTTTTTAACCATTCCCCTTATCGTATTTGGGAATCTAAAAGCAGTTGAGGCTATCAAATCAAGTTTCATTGTAATAACGAAGCAACCTATGGTATTAATAGGTCTGATTATCACCATTCTTGGAGCCATACTGGTTGGTTTCTGTGCATTTTGTATTGGAGTACTTTTTACCATTCCGTTTAGTTATTCCATGACTTATGCAATATATTGTTCCATTTTTAATATTGATAAACAAGATCCTATTGACTCTATCGGTCAGTCTGATTTTTAAAAATAGAAAATTCCTTCAAAAAAGAGCCTAACCTACTCTGATGAAATTTTCAAAAGTTATTTACTAAACCAAACATACCCCCGAATTCTATGGTAGCAAACTATAGTCTCTTCAATTCGTTGATCTCAGGACTTGCCATACTTGGTAGTGCCCTGAAATCAATTATTACGAAGTGGTATGTACTTAATTCCGATATTATATTTTACAACAATCCTAAACTCATCATGTTAGGATTATCTCTGTTTGCTTTCCTGGCACTTCTGGTGTATCAATTTTTCCGGATCAAAGCCAGAATTGGCTACTTCATCGAAAAAAAACCGGAAGCAGAAACCCTAAACAAAGAGTATCAACTCTACATATTGTTCTTTGGTATTGCGGTAATTGTAATCGAAATTATCAATGAAATTTTTAAAATAAGACCCAAAAGCTTACTTGTCGTAAATCTATGTATTGGTTTCTCCGTACTTCTGGTTTACGTTATAATCGACAAAATTCAGTTTTTACGGGAGCGGGTTCAGTCCATATTCATTTCTTTTTTCTTTATTTACGTTTTTTATCTTGGGCACAATATCATTTACCACGAAGATGATATTATTCCTCTAATTGTTTTTCTAATTTCCTTCTACTTCTCTTACAGCATCTTAAAACCCATAAAATTATACTGGCTTTATATTGCGTTAGTTTTTACATTTCTTATTGCTACTATTATTTATCAATTGGTTCCAATAAAATCCTCTATTTTGTTAATCAATTATTGTATTCTGATTTTCATTCTTAATCAGGTCAAATATGCTGTTTTACTGAATAACAGTGATAATTTCAGATTCACCAATGAAATTGTACACAAGGGAAATTCACTGACAATTGCTACAAACGATAAAAATGAAGTTTTGTTTTGCAGTGAAACCATCACTTCTATACTAGGATATCTTCCAGACGAAGTTATGGGATCTAAATTTTGGGAACTGACTAACGAAACCGACTATCCCGATAACCTCAGCAACATAACGCACGAAGAAGATAAACTCTACATCCGCAAATTAAAAAGCAAAAATGGCGAATACAAATACATTCAATGGAAAGACAAAAAATTTTCCCAAGGCTTAATCATTAGTATTGGTCAGGATGTTACAGAGCAAATTGTTGTTCGGGACCAATACAAAAACCTCATTCAAACTGCCACAGATATTATTTTTGAAATTGATTCCGACGGTTACTTTACCTTTATGAATGACTTTGGTTTTTCGATATTAGGCTATGCTGAAAATGAAATCATTTCACAGCATTATTCTAATTTCATTCATGAAAATTACCAACGAAATGCCGTAGATTTTTATGAGAATCTGGAACTGAATGAAAATAATTTTCCGACCATTGAAATTCCAATTTTAAAGAAAAACGGAAGAAAATTATGGATTTCACAAAAAATCATTGTTCGAAAAAATGATCTTGGCCAAACAATTGGATTTGCCGGAATAGCTCGTGATATTACTGATATCCGAAATATCGAAAACGAGAAAAAGAAACGTCTCAAGAAAATTGAGTCCTACAACAATTCTACTAATAAATTATCAACTACTGACTTTAGTAAATACAATAATTTAAACACGGTTATTGATTATATTATAAAAGAAGCCGCAACCGTTACCAAAACTAACAGAGTAAGTTTCTGGAAGTACCATAAAGATTTAATTACCTGCAAGAATCTTTTCAGTATCGACAATCAGCATTGTAATGACAAAAATATCCTGGATAAAGAATCCTATCCTATTTATTTTGAAACACTTAAAAACAAGACTATCATAAATGCGCCTGACGTCTTTGATAAGTTCGAAACATCTGAGTTTCAAAAACTTTACTTTACGAAAAACCAGATCAAATCGATGCTGGATGTTCCGATTTTTCTAAACGGACAACTAGCAGGTGTAATTTGTTTTGAAAGCACAGAAGAAAAAAGAGACTGGGATAATGAAGACATCAATTATGCCCGCACCATTTCGGATGTCATCTCCTTGGCCATCTCCTCACAAATGCGTTTAGAAGCCGAAAGAAAATTAGAATTTAAGAGTCAGCTATTATCTGCACTTTCGCTATGTACCGAGAAATTTTTGATGAGTAAATCGACTCAGGAAATGTTTCAGGAGACCTATAATTTAATTGGTAAAGCTGCCAAAGTAGATCATATGTACTACTATGAAAAAGATTTCACAACCAATACCGTAAGTCAGAAATACAAATGGTCCAGACAAGGTATCGAGCATCAGATTACAAAGTTACAGCGACTTACAAAAGATCACTTACGTGAAATTTATGATGCAGCACAAAATAAAAAAATAGTCAATACACTTACCCGTAAACTCGACGACACCTTTTTCAGACAATTACTGATGGCAAACCAAATCAAATCGATCCTGATTTTACCTTTGTACATCAACGATATTTTTACAGGTTTTATAGGTTTCGACGATTGCACCAAAGAAAGAAAATGGTCTGAAGAAGAAATCTATATCTTTCAGGTTCTTGCAAATAACATCTCATCGGCACTGGAAAGAAACCGAAACGAAACTAGAATTCTTGAAAGTGAAGAAAAGTTCAAGTTAATCGCCAACAACATCCCAGGCACCGTTTACTTGTCAAAATTTGATGCGTTCTCTACCAAAATATTCTTGAATGATGAGATCTTAAACCTTACCGGCTACTCCAAATCTGAATTTATAGAGAATAACTTATCGTTTTTATCTCTTATTCATCCTGATGACAAAGACGAGGTTATCAACAATCAAATCGATAATTTACAAAATGGAATGCCACTGCACAATGTCTATCGCATCAGAAGGAAAACGGGCGAATATATTTGGGTAGAAGAATTTGGAGACGTTATTAAAAAAGGCGATGAAATTGAATTTGTTGGTGGAATTTACTTTGACATTACCAACAAAAAAGAAACTGAAGATGCCATAAAAGCCAAGCAACTGGCGGAAGCCGCCAATAAATCCAAGTCAGATTTTCTGGCTAATATGTCCCATGAAATCAGAACCCCTTTAAATGGAATTATTGGTTTTACACATTTACTGATGAATACAGGTCTCGAAGAAATTCAGGAAAAGTACATGACCACGATCAATCAATCAGCACATTCGTTGTTAGATATTATAAATGACATTCTGGATTTTTCTAAAATCGAAGCGGGTAAACTCGAACTTTTTATCGACTTATACGACATTAAAAAAGTACTGGGGCAGGTTTTTGATTTAATCGTATACGAATCCAATCAAAAAAATCTCCGCTTAGAACTAAATGTTGCACCAGATGTACCGAAATACATCTGGACCGATATTGTGCGAATCAAGCAAATCTTAATCAATTTGCTTTCCAATGCTGTTAAATTCACCAATGAAGGCTCTATCAAATTGAATGTTTCTGTTTTGGAAAAAAGCAAAAACAACAACTGCACCATTAGATTTTCAGTGGTTGATACGGGAATTGGAATTCTCGAAAAAAACCAGAAGAAAATTTTCAAAGCTTTTTCACAGGAAGATAGCTCTACAACGCGAAAATTTGGTGGTACCGGTTTAGGATTGACCATTTCAAATCAATTGCTTGCTTTGATGGAAAGCCGTTTACAGCTGGAAAGTAAAATCGATGAAGGAAGTAATTTTTATTTTGATCTAAATTTAAAAACCAGTAATCAGAGCATTAACGACAAATATAAGGCCGAACTTCAAAGCATCAACCTTGAACTAAGTTCAGAAAATCTAGCTTCTAATCATAAAAATATTACCTTTTTGATCGTAGAAGACAATAAGGTCAATATGCTGCTTTTAAAAACAATTATCAAAAATTTGTATAGCGGCGCATACATACACGAATGCGAAAATGGTTATGAAGCGGTGAGTCAGTTTGAAAGTATCAATCCTGACCTGGTTTTTATGGACATCCAAATGCCAATAATGAATGGTTATGAAACCACAAGAGCCATCAGAAATACCATTATCGGAAAAGATATTCCGATCATTGCAGTAACCGCTGGCGCCGAAAAAGACGAACGCAATAAATGCCTGTCAGCAGGGATGGATGATTATATTTCTAAGCCAATAATGAAAGGCAGTGTCGAGGAAGCTTTAGTAAAATGGCTAAAATAGTTTAAAACTAAATCATGCGATTACTGTGTTATTCCTAAAAAAAATATAAATTCGTACAACACAAATCCTAATCAACTAAAATTCAAATTACTATGAAATGGCAAGGCAGAAGACAAAGTGATAACGTTGAAGACAGAAGATCAATTTCTGGCGGAAAAGTTGCAGTTGGCGGTGGAATTATTGGTATTATTATTTTACTACTGAATGTTTTTGGCGGCGAAAATGCCCAAATGATCACCCCAATACTGGAACAAATGCAAGGAGGACAGCAACAAACTGAAGCTGCTGCTCCATTAAGTAAAGAAGATGAAGCATTAGGGCAATTTGTCAGAGTTAATCTTGCCGATAACGAAGATATTTGGGGCAAAATATTTGCAGAAAATGGCATGACCTATAAAAACCCGAAATTAGTACTTTTTAGGGGATCTGAACAAACAGCATGCGGAGGTGCATCGTCTGCATCAGGGCCCTTTTATTGTCCGGGTGATCAAAAAGTATATATGGATTTGGGCTTCTTTGAGGAGTTAAAAAATAAATTTGGCGCCAAGGGAGGCGATTTTGCTATTGCGTACGTTATCGCACATGAAATTGGGCATCATATCCAAACCTTACTCGGAACCTCAGCAAAGATGCATCAGGCCCAGGAAGGAAAAAGTCAGGCCGAAGCCAACAAACTTTCGGTAGCTCTGGAATTACAAGCTGATTTTTATGCCGGAGTTTGGGCACATTACAATCAGAAAAACTTAGATCCAGGTGATATTGAAGAAGCTTTAAGTGCCGCCAATGCTGTTGGAGACGATGCCATTCAGAGTAAAATGCAAGGACAGGTTGTCCCGGATTCCTTTACACATGGTACCTCTGAACAAAGGATGTATTGGTTCAAAAAAGGTTTTACTTCGGGAGACATCAAACAGGGAAATACCTTTGATGAAATATAATATTCACAAACCATCTTAATAATAACCAAAAAAGCATGACTTAATCGTCATGCTTTTTTTTGTTTCTTTTCCGATAATTAAAATTAATCAGCCCATAAAACAACTACAGTTAATTAATTTTAAAAACTTTTAGTGTTTCCTAAAGCCATTTTTTTCATTCTGTCCAATGATAATTTTAGCAACTGTAAGCATATTGGTAAACTCGACGAGCTGTGCTGTTATTTTTTGCTTTTTGAACAGTAATGCTACTGTTAACATTTTCATCGACTCTATTTTATCTACTATTTCTTCAAAATCAAAATCTTTTCCGACATAAAAAAAAGTCATCATTGTTTGGAGTTCCTTTTTTAATTCCACAAAGTAATCAGAATCTGCACTCATTAAAGACTCATTGAATTTCAGCATAAACTTTTTTGACGAGAAAGACACCTCATCAATGATACTATCGATATGATCTGAAGCCTGATGGGCAAAAACCAAAGCTTCTAATAAGGAGTTTGATGCCAGTCTGTTTTTTCCATGCAACCCCGTTCTCGAACATTCCCCTATTGCGTAGAGATTCTTTATGTTTGTTTGTGAATATTTATTCACGTTGATACCACCACATTGGTAATGCGCAACAGGAACAATAGGAATTAAATCTGTTTTAGGATGTAATCCAATTGTTTTACAATATTCTGTGATGGAAGGAAAATGACTGTAGAATTCATCGAAGTCCAAATGTCTGCAATCTAAATAAACACATTCTTTTCCGGAGATCTCCAGCTCTTTACTAATTGATTGTGAGACAATATCTCTTGTTGCTAATTCTCCTCGGATATCATCTTTGAATATAAAGCGCTTTTGATTTTCATTAATAACATACGCACCAAAACCCCTTACGGCTTCTGAAATTAAAAAGAATGGATTTTTATTTTCTTCATATAAAGCCGTCGGATGAAACTGTATATACTCCATATCCTTGATTAAGGCTCCTGCGCGTGATGCTATTGCAATTCCGTCACCAGTTGCAATTTCGGGATTTGTAGTATTCTTAAAAACCTGACCACATCCTCCTGTACTTAAAACAATGGTTTTAGCACCTATGTACTTTACCTTATTATTGATTTTATCACAATAAAAGGCACCTGTACATCTCGTCTCTCCCTTTTTCATTTTTGTATTTACATCAATAACCAAATGATCTTCCAGAAGTGTAATGTTGGACAATTGTTTTATTGTGTCAATCAGTTTCTTTTCTATTTCTGCCCCTGATAGATCTCTATGATGCAAGATGCGATGTTGCGAATGCCCGCCTTCTAAACCCAAATCCCATATTCCTGATTTATTTTTATCAAAAGAAACACCAATAGAAATAAGTTCCTCTAATCGGTCAGGAGCCTGATGTACAACCATTTTTACAATTTCTTCATCACACAGCCCTCCACCTGCTTGTATTGTGTCCTGAATATGTTTTTCAAAACTGTCCTGTATACAGTCCGTAACCACAGCTATACCTCCTTGGGCCAATTGCGTATTAGAGCTTTGAACTTTATCCTTAGTCATAACAACAATAGATAAATCCGGTCGTTTTTTTCCAATTTTTATAGCAAAAAACAAACCTGCTATTCCGGAACCAATTATAAGTATATCTGTTTTTTTCATTTTGACTGACTTAGATATTTACGACAAATTGAGCATTCTGTTTATTGGTTTTATGGCCTGCAATCTCAGCTCTTCTTCAATTGTAATTTCCGGGCTTTCGTTTTTCAGGCATAAATAAAGCTTTTCTAAGGTATTTACTTTCATAAAAGCACATTCGCTGCAAGCACAGGTATTATCTTCATAGGTGGGCGCCGGAATAATCGTTTTTTGAAGCGTTTCTTTTGCGATTTGATGCAAAATACCCGCTTCAGTCGCAACGATAAAAGTAGTAGCCGAATTATTCCTGATAAAATTGAGCATCCCGGATGTCGACCCAATATAGTGTGCAGTCTCCAGGATATGCCTTTCCGACTCAGGATGAGCGACAATTTTAGCAGTTGGATTTGCATTGTAAATCTCGATAAGCTTATCTAGTGAAAAAGCCTCGTGAACAACACACGAACCTTCCCAAAGCAGCAAATCACGGTTTGTTACTTTTTTAAGATACATTCCTAAATTTTTATCAGGAGCAAAAATTATCTCCTTCCCTTCCGGAATAGCTTCTATAATTTTTTTTGCATTAGACGAAGTACACACCCAATCACTCAGTGCTTTTATTTCTGCCGAAGAATTAATGTAGGTCACGACAACATGATCGGGATAAAATTCTTTCAACGCCTTAAAACGACCGGGATCACACCCATCAGCAAGAGAACAGCCTGCATTGATATCAGGCAAAAGCACTTTTTTATTTGGATTTATAATTTTTGCTGTTTCTGCCATAAAATACACTCCTGCAAAAACAATAATAGCAGCATCAGCAGTAGCGGCTTTTTTAGATAATTCAAGACTGTCACCTACAAAATCGGCAATATCCTGTATTTCTTTTTCCTGATAATAATGAGCAAGGATAATAGCATTTTTTTCCTGCCTTAGACGGTTTATTTCAGAAACTAAGAATAACTTATCCATAGGATTATTTTTTATCGATATTCTTAAATTTCACATTTAGAACACCCTGATTATATTCTTTTGTATTTTAAAAAACTGTTCTTTAAATTAAAAACTCCTAAATCGAAACTATTCTTTACAATTTTCTTTGCTTTTTATGGGGTTCATTACAAATTATTCAAACTCTAAATTTTGTATTCGACCCAGGAGAAATCCGTGCTCTACTTTACAGTATAGCTATTTTATAATTTATTAAACCCTACTTTTTCCAGACTAAACATCAATTTTGAGTTGTAAAGATATTATTGGACTTTCCGGCATTTCATGATTAAAATCATAGAACGTTATCTCTTTTTAGCTTAATACTACACTAATTAATTATGCCACAGTAGATTCAGAATTACAATTACCCCGCAGTTGAGACTCTTAACTATAACATAAGAGTATAAAACTTCAGAGATTTGATAAACACTGAGCCCCCTCATTCAAAATTCAACAATATTTGAACCTGATTTCTTGCCCCCCATACAAGCACAACACAATAAAAACATGGATCAATACGAAAACCTGTGGATTTATAAAATTGGACATAAGTATTAGTCGGTCTAAAAAGAATCAGGTTCAAAAGTTCTGGAGTGATAAAAATAGTATTCTCTTTACCATAAAGGACTTTAGGAATGAAAGTGGCAGCCTTTTGCAATCTTTTAAAGTTTTACATTTTCCTAAAATTTCTTAATTGCAAAAATAATAATTTACAGCTTACCCCATAAGAGACAAGTATTTGGAATCTGTTGCTCTGAAAGAGCCTTAGCAGTAAAATGGCACTTCGTGCCATGAATAATGGTGAGCACTTCTTCAAGCCCTGTAAGGGCGAAAGCATAACCCAAAAGCACCTATCTTATTTTATGACATTTCCGAAATTTAGCAACTTTTAATCAAGATATTATGCTTTATTTATAACTGCTTATGCCCCTTCAGGGCATTATGATTCATTATCTTAATTTATAGTGCGTTGCACTATTTTTATGCTTTTTGGGCTTTCAGCCCTTTTTAAACATTTCAAATATTTATACCCAAAGAGAACACTAATTACAAAATCAGCTATAATAAAATGATCTCTTAAATGAAGAGTTGAAATCGTTAATAAAAAGAATAACTTCTATCAATCCCACAACATTTTGGATTGATCCAAAAACATTGCCTGTGGTTTCAACCACAGGAACACAATAATGGAACACAATACAGAATCACAATGCACAATAACACCATTACCCCACAGTCGAAACTGCGAACAACGATATACAAACAATAACATCTCACAGACCTCCACAATTGAATAAAGTAGAATTTATAAAAATTGCCGTTTTCAGTTAAACGCACAAAAAAAGCCTTGAATTTCTTCAAGGCTTTAAATTTCTGGGTGGCTGACCGGGTTCGAACCGGCGACCCGCGGCACCACAAACCGCTACTCTAACCAACTGAGCTACAACCACCATTTTTCTGCTTGTGCATTTCTGCTTAGCGAGTGCAAATATATAACTAATGTTGAGTTCTACAAAGAAAAAAATGAAAAATTTACAGTAAATTTTCTAAACTATTGACAGCCAAACACCTTTCAACAGTAAAACCTTCAGCAAAATCTTTACCAACAAGCCTTCCTAAATCCTTCGCACGATAATCTAAACTTTCAAAGAAGTTTTTACTCGTAATTGGCGTTGCAGGTTCTTTCGAATTCGGATCATAAAACTGCGTTTTGTATGCCGAAACTGCTTCTACCTTTTTCTTTTCAAAACCTGTGATATCCACTACAAAGTCAGGCACAATATTTTTCCACTGAATATAATGGTACACCACCTTTGGTCTCCACGCTTCCTGACGCTCTCCATCTATTGATGTTTCTATCTTTGCCAATCCAGACAAGAAGCAGGCATCTGAAACTAATTTGCTTCCCTTGCCATGGTCGATATGACGGTCGTCGATTGCATTACACAGCACGATCTCCGGTTTGTACTTCCGAATCATTTTGATTACCTCCAGCTGATGTTTCTCGTCATTTGTAAAAAAGCCGTCACGCATGCCTAAGTTTTCACGAACCAGAACTCCTAATATTTTTGCTGCTTCTTTTGCCTCTGCATCTCTAGTTTCAGCTGTACCACGAGTTCCCAATTCTCCACGCGTTAAATCGACAATACCTACTTTTTTACCAAGTGATATTTCTTTTAAAATGGTTCCGGCACAACCTAATTCTACATCATCCGGATGTGCTCCGAAGGCTAATATATCTAATTTCATAATTTTTAATATCAATGTCAAAAATCAATTACAATTCTGAAAATCAAAACTGATCTTTCATCTATTTACTCTATTCTCTTTACTCTATTCTCTTTTTTGTTTTTTGTTTTGTTCCAGGTTTCAAGTTACAAGTTTAGTTGCAGTCGCAGTATAAAGTCTTAGCAACTGAAAACTGTATACTGCGACTGCAACTGAAAACTCATAACTTCTAACTCATAACTCTCAACACTCTTTTCATCGTCATCGATTTGTTCACACTTTCCTCCCATTCTTTTTCGGGAACACTTTCTTTGGTAATACCGCAGCCCATATATAAAATTGCAGTATTCTCCTGAATTTGCATGCTTCGTAAATTTACGTAGAAATCAGAACTAATCTCATCGTGAGCAAAACTGCTGTTTAATTCTCCCAGAAAACCGGTATAAAAAGTTCTGTCGTAATTTTCGTTTTCTATAATAAATGCTTTTGCTTTTTTCTTTGGCAAACCACAAACTGCAGGAGTTGGATGCAGCGTATCGATTACTTCTTCCAGAGTCGAATTGTTTTTTAAAACTCCCGAAATATCTGTTTTAATATGCCAGATAGATCCTGCTTTCACACTATAAGGTTCTGTAACATCAACCGAAGAAGCTACCTCTCGTAATCTCTTTACAATAAAGTCGGTCACATATTGCTGCTCGTCTTTTTCTTTTTGCTGCCATAAGATATCTGTTTCCAATGCTGCTTTCTGAGTTCCAGCCAAAGCCATGGTTTCAAAAACATTTCCGTTGGCTTTCAGCAATCGTTCCGGTGTTGCTCCCATCCAGAAACCAATTTTTGGATGAAAAAAAACATACGACAAAGTCGTCGGATACAATTGAATCAAATGCTGAAAAGTAGCGACAAAATCAAATTCAGCCAAAGTCACTTTTTCACTTCTGGACAGTACTACTTTTTTAAACTCATCGTTATTAATTGCCTGAATTCCTTTTGAAACCAAAGACTCGTATTGCGTTTTGGCTTCAATATCAAAACCCGTCCCTTCTATTTCGGTACTTTCAAATACAATCTCTTCGTGCTCTGTTGTTAAAATTTCAGATTCATTCTCCGGAATCAGAATCAGTTGTTTTTCATCAAAAGAAGCAAAAACAAAACCTTTTTCTTTATAATCCGAGATTTTATATAATGTATCGTTATGCTGTAAAAGCGCAAAAACACTATTGGAATTTGGTTTAGAATACATCACAAAAGGCAAACCCTTTTCATGCTGTACTTTAATTTTAGAAAAAAAATCATTCATATTTCCTATACTGTTTTCTTTCTGTCCAAAACCATATTGGTCAATTTGCAAAGCGAAATCAAATTTCCGGCTTCATCAGTAATTTTAATCTCCCACAGGTGAATACTTTTCCCTTTGTGAATGATTCGGGCTGTTCCGAAAACCCATCCTTCTCTAATACTTTTCAGATGGTTGGCCGAAATTTCTATTCCACGTACTTCTTGTTCGTTTGGATTGATAAAAAAGAAGGATGCTGCACTCCCAACACTTTCTGCCAGAGCAACCGAAGCACCACCATGTAACAAGCCCATTGGCTGATGAACAGAAGGATTTACAGGCATTTTTGCAGTTAAAAAATCAGTTCCTGCGTCAACATATTCTATTTTCAGCGTTTCCATCAATGTGTTTTTCGAAAACTCATTACAGTGCGCTAAAATCTGTTCTTTCGTATAATTCATTAAAATAGACTTTAAAATCGTAAAATTAAAGAAAAGATGAGATACAAATTCGAAAATCACATTCTAAAATTAAAATTCAACTTCAAACATGTAAGTTTTTTGCTATTTTTACAAAAACATTAATATTGATCTGTTGCAAAATTTTTTTTATGCCACAGATTGCACAGATTTTCACAGATTAAAATATTTCTTCAAAGAGTAAAAAATCTTTTTAATCCTTTTAATCTTGTGGTAAAAAACGAACTCATTCAAATGCGTCAATACTTTATACTTCTTATTTTCGGATTACTTATAACTTTCAGCTCTTGCCGAACTGATTTTGATACCGTTGCCAGTTCCGGAGATCTGAAGTTTTCAAAAGACACTGTTTATCTGGATACTGTTTTTAAAAATATCGGCTCCGCTACTTATCAGCTTAAGGTGTACAATAAAAGTAAAAATGACATCTCGATTCCAATCATCCAACTCAAAAATGGTCTGAATTCAAAATACCGAATGACGGTTGACGGAATGAGTGGAAACAATGGCAAAATCTTCAAAGATGTCACACTTTTGTCCAAAGACAGTTTGTATATTTTTGTAGAAACCACCGCAGATATTACAGATGCAAATCCAACCGACTTTTTATATACAGATAAAATTCAGTTTGACAGCGGCGCTAACCTTCAGGAAGTCGCTTTGGTCACACTGATTCAGGATGCTATTTTTCTTTATCCAAAGCAAAATCCCGACGGAACCAAAGAGAAAATCAAAATCGAAGGCAAAGATGTAGATGGTTTTTATCTGGACGAAAGTGATCCTGTAAACGGAAATGAATTGCTTTTTACCAAACAAAAACCTTATGTTATCTACGGATATGCAGGAGTTCCTAAAAATAAAACCGTCACTTTTGAAGCGGGAGCACGTGTATTTTTTCACGCCAATTCAGGACTTTATATTGATGACAAAGCTTCTTTACACATTAACGGAACAACATCTGCAACGCCTAAATTAGAAAATGAAGTTGTTTTTGAAGGCGATCGCTTAGAATCTCTTTACGATAATATACCGGGGCAATGGAACTCGGTTATTTTTGCAAACGGAAGCACCAATCACACTGTAAATCACCTTACCCTTAAAAATGCGATCATTGGTCTAAATTTTAAAAATCCTGATGCCGCTTCGACTATTGAAATCAAAAATACGCAGATTTACAATTCTGCCGAATACGGGATATTAGCCCAAAATGCACGCATTAATGGAGAAAACATAGTGATTAACTATGCCGGTCTTGCGAGTTTGTCCTGCGTATATGGCGGGAGCTATAAGTTCACGCACTGTACTTTCAACAACAGCTGGTCAAACAATTCGCAATTTGCGGTTAACCTCAGCAACAGTCTTGCCAATGCTGTTCCAGCAACAAATCCGCTCACACAGGCAACTTTTAACAATTGCATCATTTACGGATCGGGTAGTAACGTATTTAATCTGAGTAAAAATGCTACGACTGCTTTTGTCTATCAGCTTAACAATTGCCTGGTAAAATTCAGCAGCTCGACAACTAATCCTGATTATCAATTTAAAACAGACACTGCACACTACAACCAAATCATTCTAAACGAAAATCCAAAGTTTTTGAATGTATCCAAGAACCTGTTCAATATTGACAATACTTCTTCCGCTTTCGCGAAAGGAAATCAGATCTATAACATTCCTTTGGATATTACTGGAAAAACCAGAACTTCTCCACCTGATTTAGGGGCGTACCAAAGTGCAGCATTTCCGAAGTAAAGACTGTCCAAAAAAACATTTTCTTCGCTCGCAAAGTCGCTAAGACGCAAAGTTCTTTTACTTTATGCATCTCCTTTTTAATTTGCAGCTGTTTTTTTATGTAGTTTTTTTAATGTCTCAAGGATTTTATCCAGACTTAACAAAACTAATCTGCTTACATTCGCGCGCAAAAAAAGTAAAAAACTCAGGGCCTTTGTGCCTTCGTGGCAATTTCCTCAACCGTAAGAAAAACTATCTTAATTTAAACATCCCTTAACGCAACGTATTCCATAAAGTAGTAAATTTGAGACAATTAATAAATTCAAACAAAAAACATCCATTTATTAAAAACCAAATTTAACTACCGCTATTTATGAAAAAAATCTACTCTTATGTATTATTATTCTTTATTACAGCGACATTTGCTCAAATCCCTACCGGTTATTACACCACAGCAACAGGCACGGGTTACACTTTAAAGACACAATTGTACAACATCATAAAAGGACATACCAATAATGGATATGCCGGTTTGTACGTCACTTATCAAACTTCGGACGTTGATAATTTTTACGAAAACGACGGAACTGTTTTAGACATGTACTCTGAAAACCCATCCGGAACCGACCCTTACAATTACAGCACAGGAACCACACAAAGGTGCGGGAATTATGTGGTAGAAGGTGACTGCTATAACAGAGAACACATCATTCCGCAATCTGTTTTTAATGAACAATCACCTATGGTAGCCGATGCACATTTCATCACTCCAACCGATGGAAAAGTAAATGGTATTCGATCCAACTATCCTCACGGAACTGTAGGTACTGCAACTTATACGTCTCAAAATGGCGGTAAATTGGGTCCAAGTTCAGTATCCGGATATTCAGGAACCGTTTTTGAACCTATAAACGAATTCAAAGGCGATATTGCCCGAATGTATTTCTACTTTGCTACACGTTACGAAAATACGGTTGCAGGTTACTCTTATCCGATGTTTGAAGGTTCAGGCGACAAAGTCTTTACTACAGCATTTTTAAATCTTCTTTTAGCATGGAACGCACAAGATCCGGTAAGTGCGAGAGAAATTGTGAGAAACAATGCCATTTATGCCCGTCAGAACAATAGAAATCCTTATATCGATCACCCGGAATATGTCAATCAAATTTGGGGAGGAACACCTTCTTCAGATACTCAGGCTCCGACTGCACCGACAAGTTTGGCTTCCACTTCAAAAACAGCCACTTCCATTACACTTTCGTGGACTGCCTCTACAGATAATTTAGCCGTTACCGCTTATGATATTTATGCGAACAGCGCTCTAAAAACAACTATTTCCGGTACAACCGCTACAATTACAGGCCTGACTGCAGCAACAGCTTATTCTATTTATGTAAAAGCAAAAGATGCTGCGGGAAATATTTCTGCTTCAAGCAATACCATTTCAGTAACAACCGACAGTAACGGAACCGGAAGTACGACAGATCTGCTTTTCTCTGAATACATTGAAGGATCCGGAAACAATAAAGCTCTTGAACTTGCTAACAATACCGGAACAACAATAAATCTATCCGCATACACCATAAAAAAACAAACTAACGGTGCAGGCTCGTGGAGTACAGGTTTGGCTTTAAGCGGAACATTGACCACTGGAAGCAAATTTGTTATTGTCCACAACCAGATCTCATCAAGCTGCTATGCAACCGGCTCGGCTAACATATCGACAACAGCAACTGAATTGGCTTATAACGGAAATGACCCTATAGGTCTATTCAAAAATGGTGTTTTGATCGACATCATCGGTACTTTTAATGGTGGAACGGCCAATTTTGCAGCCGATGTTACTTTAAGAAGAAAATCAACCGTAACTGCACCTAGCGCCACTTTTAATCTGAGTTCGCAATGGGATTCGTTTGGAGTGGATACCTGTTCGGACTTAGGAGCCAAATCAGGAAACGATGGCACTCTTAAAGTAACGGAAAAAGTTTTCACCGAATTAAAAAGTCTTACTATATATCCGAACCCGTCTCAGGGTAACTTTACCGTTTACTTTAATAATTTAGAAGCACCCTATTCTATCGGGATAATTTCAATATTAGGTCAAAAAGTGTTTGAGAAATTAAACACTACAGATTCATTATCAACGATAAATAATGTACCAAAAGGCGTATACATTGTTCGTATTAGCATAGGTTCTGAAAATTTCAGTAAAAAAATCGTAATCAACTAATTACACACGAGTGCTTACTAAATAAAGCAGCGGCAATATTGCCGCTGCTTTTTTGTTATAACATTTTTTTATACTATGCTCGCAAAGTCGCTAAGACGCAAAGTTTTTTATATATCGAACTTAAAAAAATAGACTTTGCATCTTACCGACTTCGCGAGATTAAAACACTAATAACAATTACACCGAATTCTAAAAGGAACTCACCTCATTTATATGATTAAAAAAGCACCTTCATTTTTTTTCAAAAGAGTTTATTTTCAAATTTGCGCTTGCTATTTATTTACACTAAATTTGCACTTCAATACAACAAACTACACATCACAATGATCCATTTCTTTGAAAACCAAAGCAAAACTGTTTTTGCAGTACAAACGCAAAACGAAATTTCGGCTCAAGACATTTCAAAACTAAACTGGCTTTTTGCCGACTCCAATAAGATCGAAAAATCCGCACTGACGGATTTTTTTGTTGGCCCTCGTGCCACTATGATCACTCCATGGAGTACAAATGCTGTAGAAATCACTCAGAACATGGGTATTACAGGCATTATCAGAATTGAAGAATTTCATCCGGCAACCTCTGATTTTTCAGATTTTGACCCAATGCTCTTTCAAAAATTCAGCCAATTAGATCAGGAAATTTTCACGATCAATGTGCAACCGGAACCTATTCTGGAAATTGATGATATTGCCACTTACAATAAAGTAGAAGGTTTAGCTCTAAGTCAGGAAGAAGTAGATTATTTAGACAATCTTGCTGTAAAACTTGGAAGAAAACTAACCGATTCTGAAATTTTCGCTTTCTCACAAGCGAACTCAGAACACTGCCGTCACAAAATTTTCAACGGAACTTTTGTAATTGACGGAGAGGAAAAAGAAACTTCTTTATTCAAATTAATTAAAAAAACATCACAGGAAAACCCTAACGATATTGTTTCTGCTTACAAAGACAACGTTGCTTTTGTAAAAGGACCAAAAGTGCAGCAGTTTGCACCTAAAACAGCTGACAAACCTGATTATTACGAAATAAAAGAATTTGATTCTGTTTTATCTTTAAAAGCAGAAACACACAATTTTCCAACTACTGTAGAGCCTTTTAACGGAGCTGCAACAGGTTCCGGAGGAGAAATTCGTGACCGTTTAGCCGGAGGTCAAGGTTCATTGCCATTAGCAGGAACTGCGGTTTATATGACTTCATATTCTCGTTTGAACAACGACAGAAAATGGGAAAATGCTGTTGAAGAAAGAAAATGGCTGTACCAAACGCCAATGGATATTTTGATCAAAGCTTCAAACGGAGCTTCAGATTTCGGAAATAAATTTGGCCAGCCGTTAATTACAGGTTCGGTTTTGACTTTCGAACATTCAGAAAACGACCGTAAAATTGGTTACGATAAAGTAATCATGCAAGCGGGCGGAATTGGTTACGGAAAATTAAATCAAGCGATTAAACATAAACCACAAGAAGGCGATAAAATCGTCATTCTTGGTGGAGAAAATTATAGAATCGGAATGGGTGGTGCTGCAGTTTCTTCTGCAGACACCGGAGCTTTTGGTTCAGGAATTGAATTGAATGCCATCCAACGTTCAAACCCAGAAATGCAAAAACGTGCTGCCAACGCGATTCGCGGTTTGGTAGAAAGTGACAATAACCCAATTGTTTCGATTCACGATCACGGAGCTGGAGGACACTTAAACTGTCTTTCTGAATTGGTGGAAGAAACGGGTGGTTTAATCGATTTGGATAAATTACCGGTTGGAGATCCAACGCTTTCTGCAAAAGAAATTATCGGAAACGAATCTCAGGAAAGAATGGGATTGGTTATTGCCCAAAAAGATATTGATATATTACAAAGAATTGCCGACAGAGAACGCTCTCCAATGTATCAGGTGGGAGATGTAACGGGAGATCACCGTTTCACATTCGAATCTAAATCAAATGGTTCTAAACCGATGGATTATGCTTTGGAAGATTTCTTCGGAAGTTCTCCAAAAACGGTAATGACCGATAAAACGATCGACAGAAAATATGCTGATGTTGCTTTCAACGCAGGAGATTTCGAAAGTTATTTACAAGACGTTTTACGTTTAGAAGCGGTTGCATCAAAAGACTGGTTAACGAATAAAGTGGACCGTTGTGTGGGTGGAAAAGTAGCAAAACAGCAAAACGCAGGACCATTGCAATTGCCTTTGAATAATGTTGGTGTTATGGCTCTGGATTATTTAGGTAAAGAAGGAATTGCAACTTCTATTGGGCACGCTCCTATCGCTGCTTTGATTGATCCGGTTGCGGGAAGTAGAAATGCGATTGCAGAATCGTTATCAAACATTGTTTGGGCCCCAATTAAAGATGGTCTAAAAGGAATTTCATTATCGGCCAACTGGATGTGGGCTTGTAAAAACGAAGGTGAAGATGCTCGTTTGTACGCTGCTGTAGAAGGCTGTTCAGAATTCGCAATCGAATTGGGAATCAATATTCCAACAGGAAAAGATTCACTTTCGATGAAACAAAAATATCCAAACGACGAAGTAATCGCACCGGGAACGGTAATTATTTCGGCTGGAGGAAACTGTACTGATATTAGAAAAGTAGTAGAGCCTGTTTTACAGAAAAACGGAGATTCTATTTATTATATCAACTTGTCTCAGGATGATTTCAAATTAGGAGGTTCTTCTTTTGCACAAATCAGAAACACGATTGGAAAAGAAACTTCTACAATTAAAGACGCTTCTTTCTTCAAAAATGCTTTTAATACAATTCAGGAATTAATTGGTGACAACCAGATTTTAGCAGGTCACGATATTGGTAGCGGTGGTTTAATCACTACTTTATTAGAATTATGTTTTGCTGACGTAAATCTTGGAGCTAAAATTGATTTCAGCGCTTTCGCGGAAAAAGACTTATTGAAAATCCTTTTTGCTGAAAACATCGGAATTGTTTTCCAGGCGAAATCGGATGCAGCTGTCGAAGCTAAATTAAAATCAAACAATATCGAATTCTTCAAAATTGGTTCGGTTCAAGAAACTGCTAGTTTGGAATTTGGAAATTATAATTTGGATATTGCGAAGTACAGAGACATCTGGTTTGAAACTTCTTATTTATTAGATCAAAAACAATCTAAAAACGGAAGAGCTCAGGCACGTTTCGAAAACTATAAAAATCAAGTTTTACAATATACTTTCCCTGCCCATTTCACAGGAAAGAAACCGGAAATAGACAATTCTAAACCAAGACCTAAGGCAGCTATTATCCGTGAAAAAGGAAGTAATTCTGAGCGTGAAATGGCAAATGCTATGTACTTGGCTGGATTTGATGTAAAAGACGTTCACATGACGGATTTAATTTCGGGTCGTGAAACATTGGAAGACATTCAGTTTATTGGTGCAGTTGGAGGATTCTCTAACTCAGATGTTTTAGGTTCTGCCAAAGGTTGGGCCGGAGCTTTCTTATACAACGAAAAAGCAAAAACAGCTTTGGATAAATTCTTTAAAAGAGAAGATACTTTATCTGTTGGAATCTGTAACGGATGTCAGTTGTTTATGGAATTGGAAGTTATTAATCCAGAGCATGAAGTGCACGGAAAAATGCTTCACAATGAAAGTAACAAACATGAAAGTATTTTTACTTCTGTAAAAGTACAGGAGAACAATTCGGTAATGTTATCGACATTGGCAGGAAGTACTTTAGGAGTTTGGGTTTCTCACGGAGAAGGAAAATTCAAATTGCCTTTAGCTGAAGAAAACTACAACATCGTTTCAAAATATGCTTACGAAGGTTATCCTGCAAACCCTAACGGGTCTGATTACAACACGGCAATGCTGTGCGACAAAACCGGAAGACATTTAGTTATGATGCCACACATCGAGCGTTCAACCTTCCAATGGAACTGGGCACACTATCCAAAAGACAGAAACGATGAAGTTTCGCCTTGGCATGAAGCTTTTGTTAACGCCAGAAACTGGATTGAGAAAAACTAAAAAATATATTTTTATTATGAAAAGCGCCCGAATTGATCGGGCGTTTTTTTTTGCCACGAATTTCCTGAATTATTTTTTTTAATTATTTACTAATTACAAATAATTGAGTCTTCTTTTACCCACTTTTAAAATCATTCCAATCCTTTAATCTGTGGCTATTTTTTAAATTAGTAATTCGTAAAAATTCGCGAAATTCGTGGCAAAAACTTTAAAACGACTCTAAGACTAATTTAATAGTATCTTAAGGTACTTTAATAAACTGTTTTTACTGCGATAAATATCTTTGTGTCATGAAAAAATGGACGCCAAATTTATCGCTTTTACTACTCTTATTTCTTATAAGCCAAATTACATTTGCTCAAAATTCTTCTGTAAAAGGAACTGTTTCTGACGGAAAACTGGCCGTCGAATTTGTCGATGTGGTTTTGAAAAATACCGCCGACTCTACAAAAGTAGCCGGATATGCCGTTACAGACGCTTCGGGAAACTTCTCTTTAGACCATCTTGCTTCCGGTGAATATCAGCTGCAATTCAAGTTAATTGGATTCAAAACGGTTACTCAAAAAGTAAAATTTACAGGTGCTCCACTTTCTGTTGGAACCATAACTTTGCAAACCGATGCTAATCTATTAAACGCCGTTGTTGTAAATTCTCAAAAAAAACAAATCCAAAAGACTGACGAAGGTTTTATTTTTAATGCGGTTTCCAATTTGACGCAAGCAGGCGGAACAGCTACAGATATGCTAAAAAACATTCCAACCGTTGCTGTTGATGCAGACGGAGGAATTACGCTAAGAGGAAAATCTCCTATGATTTTAATTAACGGAAAAAACTCTGCCATTACCAATATGGATCAAATTGCAGCAAGCAGTATTGAAAGCATTGAGATCATAAGCAATCCTACAGCCAAATACGATGCAAATGCAGAGAGCGGTATCATCAACATTAAACTCAAAAAAAACAACCAAAGTGGTATGAATGGCGCAGTGGTTTTGGGAAGCGGATTTGGAGCCAAAGGAAGGTTAAACAGCTCTGTGCTCTTGAACCATAAAACAGACAAATGGAATTTTGGACTGGGATATGACAATCGTTTTGCCGGAAGAACTAAAAAAATAAAAGGCGAAAGAACCAATTTCCTGATCGATGACGAGCATTACATCAATCAAAACCGAAATGACCAGCGTACAGAAGGTTTACAGAATTTGAAATTCAACATTGATTTTTCTCCTAACGAAAACAACAGTTTCTCCTTTGAGGCTTTGGGAAATATGGAAAGTCAGGACAATGACGAAACCTTATACACCCAGGTAAACAACAGTGCCAATCAGTTTTTCTCTAACAACAGAAGGCACTCTCTGGAACTTGAACGTTCTAAGGTAGCTGAACTCGCTTTTAGCTACGACCGAAAATTTGCCGATGACCGAAAAAGCCTGAATGCCAGCATTACTTCCTCTTTTAATAAACACAGAGAAAATACAGACATCGACACGTACCAATACGATCAGTATTACAAACAAATAGGTGATGCTTTTTTACAAAGAACACACAATTACGAGCATGAGAACATCTCGAACGCTATCGTTAATTATGCACTTCCGGTTTCCGAAAAATCAATTTTAGAGACAGGCTACAAAGGAACCTTCCGATTTTTTAATTCCGATTTTCAAAGCGCCGATCAAACTAATGGAGAATACATTGTAAATCCTCTGGCCAGTAACGGTTTTAAATTCAACGAGCAGATCAATGCGGTTTACGGAATGTTAAACTCCTACATTGGTGCTAAAGATACTCCTAAATGGAAATACAATTTAGGACTGCGTGCTGAGCAGGTCTCAAACAACGGGAAGACACAAAACAATAATGACCACTTTTCGAATCATTATATAAAACTTTTCCCTTCTGCTTCTTTGCAGCTTAATTTAGCTCCAGATGAATTTCTAAAAATGGGGTACAGCAAACGTATCAATCGTCCGGATCTGGATAATTTAAATCCGTTTATTGATATTACCGACGCTTTGAATCCGCATGGAGGAAATCCGTATTTAAAACCGGAAATCATTCATATTATCGAAACCGGCTATACCAAAGAATGGTCTAAATATTCGTTCTCTACCAATGCTTTTTACCGAAACGCAACCAACACCATTAGACAATATGCCGAACTTCAGGATAATGGAGTGATTTTGCAGCAGCCAAGAAATATTGGAAGCACCATTACTTATGGTCTTGAAACTATTTTCAGTTTAAAACCAATTGGCTTTTATGATGCTAACATCAGCATTACTGCTTTCCAACAAAATATAAACGCTTCTAATCTGGCTCAGGATGTAGTAAACAATGCCTTTAGCTGGTACGGAAAAATGATCAATAATTTTGTTCCATGGAAAGGTGGAAAACTTCAAATCATCGGAAATTATAACTCTGCTCTCGCTACCGCACAGGGAAAAAGGATTCCAATTTATAATGTCGATATAGGCTTTCAGCAAAAGCTTGGCAAAGGCAACGCCCGATTAGGCTTAGTGGTAACCGATATGTTTAACACGCTTGAAAGCGGCTTTAAAAACAACACAGCCTTATTCAGCAACAATCGTACATCAAAATCAGATACCCGCGCTCTGATGGTGACTTTTGCCTACACTTTTAAATCTGACTTTAAGGAAAAATTACTGGAAAATCAGTTTTCGACAGAGTAACATTACATTAAAGTAAAAAAAATCATTCTTGTAATTTGGATTCATTTTTCTAGTAAAAATTGAACTATATTCGCCAAAAAATTCGTGCCCCGGATTTTTTGGCAGCTCCAAAAACCCTTAAACCTACATAGAATGAAAACCCTAAAAGTATTTCTTTTTACTTTATTATTTATTGCCCTAAAATCACACTCCCAAATTCACGTAGACCGAATCACGTACAAAGTTCGCGATCATTTTATCACTACTACAATTGGTTATCCGGTTCCGGGCATATTTTTGCCAGCCGGACAAAAAAAAGAACCAAGCACTGTATTAAATCCGGATGGAACAGGAGTTATTCAGTATGACGATTTAACGAAAAAAAAGATCAACTGGGGAATTGAATGTACCGAAGAGGGCATTCCGGTTTTTAAAGAAGGTTTCAACAGTGCTTCTTATACTTTCTGGTACCGCACCAATGATAGTGAGGAGTGGAATTACACTCAATTTTCCATCCATTTTGCCAGAAAAAAAATGTTCCTGATGGGAGAAAGAGTAAAAGAATACACCGATTATAACGTGCAGTAATTACTACACAAAAAATCAATTTTTCTTGATTTTTCTAAATTTTACTACAAAAAAGAAAACGTTTTCGTAAATTTTCTAAAGTAGTTATAATTTTTCCCATAAATTTCCATAAATATAAAAATTATCCCTAATTTTTATTTAATTTGCGATAAAATTCAACATTTTAAACATGGTTTCAATCACACGCCTTTTTGATTTTCCCTATTATCAACAAGAAACTTATAACCTTCAGGTTGCCTTAGCAACTAAAAAAAACGGAGTCTGGGAAAAAACATCTAGCCAGGAATATATCGCAAAAGCAAATGCCGTTTCAAGAGCATTATTGCGCATGGGTGTTCAAAAAGATGATAAAATTGCATTAATTACTTCTAACAATCGTACGGAGTGGAATATTATGGATATTGGTATCCTGCAAACCGGTGCACAAAACGTACCGATTTACCCAACCATTGCCGAAGAAGATTACGAATATATATTAAACCATAGTGGAAGCATTTTCTGCTTTGTATCGGATACAGAAGTACTTGAAAAAGTAAATGCGATCAAAGCAAACGTTCCAACTCTAAAAGAAGTATATTCTTTTAACGAAATTGAAGGCTGTAAACACTGGTCTGAATTATTAGAGCTTGGAAAAGACGATAGTAATCAGAGTGAAGTTGAAGCCAGAAAAGACAGCATTCAAGCAGAAGATTTAGCAACTATTATTTACACTTCCGGAACAACAGGAAGACCTAAAGGAGTTATGCTTTCTCACAAAAACATTGTTTCTAATGTTTTAGACAGTGCACCAAGAATTCCGTTTGATCCGGGAAAAAGTTCTGCATTGAGCTTCCTTCCTATTTGTCATATTTTCGAAAGAATGATCCTGTACATCTATCAGTATTATGGTATCTCGGTTTATTTTGGTGAATCGATTGACAAGATTAGCGATAACCTGAAAGAAGTTCGTCCAAATGTAATTACAGCAGTACCAAGACTTCTGGAAAAAGTTTACGATAAAATTTATGCAAAAGGAACTGAATTAACAGGCATCAAGAAAAAGCTATTTTTCTGGGCCATTGATTTAGGACTAAGATACCAACCCTACGGAGCCAATGGCGCCTGGTACGAATTTCAGTTAAAAATTGCCCGCAAACTTATTTTCAGCAAGTGGAAAGAAGGTTTGGGAGGAAACTTAGACTTAATGGTTTCAGGAAGTGCTGCATTACAACCGCGTTTAGCGAGAGTTTTTGCCGCTGCCGAAATTCCGGTAATGGAAGGTTATGGTTTATCTGAAACATCACCGGTAATTGCCGTAAACGATCAAAGAAACAGAGGCTTTAAAATTGGAACTGTTGGAAAACCAATTCGCAACGTCGAAGTTAAAATTGCCGAAGACGGTGAGATCCTTTGCAAAGGACCAAACGTAATGTTGGGTTACTATAAAGATCCTGAAAAAACGGCTGAAGCTTTACAAGACGGTTATTTTCATACAGGAGATATTGGAGAAATTGACAGCGAAGGTTTCCTTAAAATTACAGACCGTAAAAAGGAAATGTTTAAAACTTCGGGAGGAAAATACATTGCTCCTCAGTTGATTGAAAATGCCATGAAGCAATCTCGTTTTATCGAGCAGATTATGGTAATTGGTGAAGGCGAAAAAATGCCTGCTGCTTTCATTCAGCCTAACTTTGAGTTTGTAAAAGAATGGGCTAAAATTCACAAAATAACTTTAGGAAGTACCGACAAAGAAATCAGTACCAATGCGCAAGTTATCAAACGTATTGACGAAGAAGTAGAAGGAATCAACGAAAAATTCGGACACTGGGAAAAAATCAAACGTTTTGAATTAACTCCTGATGTTTGGTCGATCGATGGCGGACAACTTACTCCTACCCTAAAATTAAAACGTAAAATCATCAAAGAAATTTACAAAGATCTTTACACTAAAATATACGGCCAGAATTAATAAATCAAAATAATAACAACCACCGAAAAACGGCTATCTCACAAAAGATAGCCGTTTTTTAATTCTACAAACATCAATTTAAAATATTGAACAATATTCATTACTTCTGTACAAAGCGGACTTACGTTTAAGCGTTATGGTTGAATTACGATCTCTTTTGAGATATTTTACTCCTTTTCGCATTTAAAACAGCCAATCCATATTCGGTTATTGTACTTTCCTGTTCTTCAAGAACGGTGTTCTTCCAATGCTTTGTCACTAAATTGATACTACTTATTTTATCCATAAATTTCATTTTTATCTCTTTTTAATTTAATCTTCTCTTATAACGAGATTTCATTTCACGAAAACTTTCTTCAATTGACCAATGCCGTTTTCTCCCATCGGAATCCTTATTCATTTTCTTTGATAAATCTTTAAAATTGAAAAAAAGATTTCCTGATTTAGAATGTTTCATTGGCTCTTCATTTTGTTTTTCTGCAAAACGCTCTGCCTTTATGATTTCTTTCTTCAATTCAACAAGGACCTCAGCTTTATTAGAACATTCAATCTGTATTGCCTCTTCAGTTCTACAGTATTCGTTAAACTTTTTAAAAGGACGTGGTTGAAAATCGACCATAATCGCCGCCAAATTTATCGCATCAATATTCGATGGATTTGTTTCTCCTTTAAAGAAGGTTTCGATAGGTCTGAACTTATCTTTTTGCTCCTTAAACTTATTTTTTTTGGTGTGATCGAAATCTAAAGAGAATAAATTTCTAAAAACATTTAAATCATCCTTTGTTGGGTTGTTCTCGAAAATAAGCCAACAAAAATCACGTAGCTTTCCACGAGATGGATTGTACAAATAATCAAAGTTTTCTCCGTTTTTTTCTATCTCATATTTTATTCGAATCGCTTTTTTATACTTTTCTAATGTATTCGTTTTCATAATATTACTTTTTTTTTAGGAATTTTCGAGAATCTCAAAAATCTACTGACCAACTATCACCTGAATGATATACAGCGTTCCTGGACTCTCGTTCCGTTCCTTCGTCTAGTGAGCTCTGATTCTATTTCTTTTACTAAAGCAAACAGACGCTCCTTAGACCTAATTATAGTTGTATGACCAAAATGATGGTCAAACGTATTTTTTTTACTCATTTGCTAGAATTATTCAAATTATACAATTTTGCTTCTTCGACTAATTCTAAACGTTTTATTCCAAAATCAGATTTCCTAACTTTACACATTCTACCATCTGAAACATGATGAAAAACAATGCCTTCAATATCATACTCCGATAAGAAGTTCTTCAAATCCTCGAACTCGAAATTTGGATTTGGATTTGGAAAATCAAAAACTTCACTTCCGTGTTTAATCAGTGTATGCTTTTCTAATTTTTCAGGGTTCCCCTGTACCTTAGGTCCACATAGTTCGAATGTTCCATCTGTTTTGATCTTTAAATTATCAAAACCTTCAAAGAAAAATCGATCTTCAGATTTCGAACGATCGCATTTTAACCAATGCGGATGATGTCCTGTAATGGTATCTGCTTCCTGGCATGCAATCGCACCGAAGGGAATTACACATCCTTTTTTGGCGTCAAATCTTTTAAATAATTCTCCGTTAATAATCGCAGCGGCCGAGCCATCAAACTTTCTTGTAGCAATAGCCTCTCCGGTTATAACCCATTTGTTTTCATCACCAATTTTATTAATCACTTTTGCCAAATCCGTAGGGTCTTTTGCAAATAATGTGCCTATCTTTTTCATTTTTTTGTTTTTTAAATTAGACTTGTTTTTTTCTTTTCTCGCAAAGTCGCTAAACCGTAAAGTTTTATTTTTGCTCCTTTGTCCCTCTGTACCTTTGCTCCTTAAAAACAGACACAAAAAAAGCACCCGATTAAAGGTGCTTCATGAGATCTAACAAGATATGACTATCCTATTGCCTGTATTCATGCACCTGTATGATCAAACATTCCGAGAAAAAACCGGCGTTTGATAATTTTGTGATATATGTATTTATATTAAAGTCCATTTTGTGTATTGTATTATAAAATCATTGTTATTAATCGAAACTCGTTCTCCGTATTTTCTTCGGCAAAGATAATGTCAAAAAAATCATACTTCCAAATCTCTTAATCATGCAACTTGCTGAATTACAAATAATTAAATCCTTGATTTAAGCCATAAAAATCCCTGTCCGCTTATCGAAGCAGCTCTTTTTTCAAATCAAATGACTGTTACTCATCAGATTACTTTTCAAGACTATATTTTGGTATTTTTATAATTCATTAAACATTTAATGTGTTATTTCTTCAATTATTTTTTCGTTCATACTTATTTGTAATTATTTTCCGTTATTTTTCACCTTACTGAGTTGTCGCTAAAAACAAAAAAAGCGCCCTGATGAGGACGCTTTTATATATTTATGTTGACTTTGTAACTACCATTTACACTTCAATTCATTAAAATACATATCACATCCTGAGCCTTTAGCAGGGGCAAATCCCACCAAACGATCACTGTATAGTCCTACTGACCAATTGATATTTATATTTTTCATTTCCATTTCAGGAGCAAAAGTAAGTGTTTTTATTAACATAATTTAACATTTGTACCTTGTTAGTACTAAAAATTTTATCGCACGCTAACAATTTTAGTCTGAATCTTCATTTAAAAACCCAACAAAACGGAATCGTTTTATGCGTAGGTTTTATCAATCTGACTTAAAATGGTCGGATCCTGTATTTCATTGTCTTTTGCAAACATTAAAACTTTAGACATTACCTCTGCTGATTTTGGGTCATCGTCTGCAAATGGAAGAAACAAACGACCTCTATGCTGCGAGTGAATTGGCAACACCGACAAATATTTGCCCGGAAGCTGATGCACTACCGCACTTCCTAAATGTATGCTATATTCTGCCATTTCCCCTTTTACTATGGCGTGACTTCCAGTGATTTCTACATTTTTTACTTTAAACAAACGCAACGTTTCTCTCAATAAAACTGCTCTCATTTCGATAGAAGAATGACTGACTTCAGGATCGACACCTCCTACGTGTGCTACACTAACCACCAAATCGATATCACGCATTATTTCAGAGAAAATCCTCGGATTTACGTCTTCAAATGCAATGTTTTTATAATCCTTTAACGAATGAAATTCGATGGTTTCTAGAGTTGCGCCCTCTACATCTGCCGGTGAAAACCAATCGGCCATAGCATACATTTTTACCTGATAGCCTTCTTTATGGAAAACTTTCTGCAGACCTTCTTCATAATCTACTTTCCATCCTCTGGTTTTCAATAAAGCCAAGGTTTGCTTAGGCTGTACCTGATGTCCGGCATAACGTCTTGAAATTGCTTTTTCTTTTAATTCATCCGGAGTTGGAACATACAATTCTCTGAATACTTGTTTAAACGGCTGTTGCAATTTGTTGTCAAAACAATAGCTTTGATAATCAATCCAGACGTTATTTTTATGCAAATCATCACAATGCGCGATTCTAAAAGTCTGCTTCTCATTTAGTGCCATAACTTCTCCTAAAGCTGTAACCAGATTCCCATCAATATAAAAACCTATTTTAGCATCATTTGACACAAAAACTAATTTTTCAAGATGTTTGGAAATGATAGGATGCTCAAAAAGATTCTGCATTTCGGCAAACAAAAATTCATCGCCACGAATCATACTTTCTTCCAGTCCTTTTCTTGAGCGTGTCCATTGCTCACGCATGGTTTTTCTGTAATTGGTTAATTCCAGAATTGCTTTGTCTTTTTTATACTTTGGCGGAATTGCTTTTATCTCTTTATCTCCTTTAAAGGTAACCAGATCTGCTTTTCCTTCATTATTGATCACTAAACTTACCGTTACATCCTCTAATTTAACCTCTGTTTCTTTTGATAAGATGTTCTGCACTTGTTTTGTCTCCATTGCCCAGGTCAGACGAACAGGGTCCGGATAGCCTGCATTTCGGGCCAAATTTTCAAGTGCAACTCTTATAGCCAAACCTTCGCTGGCTTGTTTCATCGAACCAAATTCTTTGCTTTCTTTTTTAAATTGCTGCAAATATTCATAACGTGCCAGAATATCCTTTTCAGGACCTGTTTTACTTAAAGGCACTAATCCGTAAACTCTTAAATAATCCTGATCTCGTTTGTCTTTTACTTTGGCCGTAACCTCCCTAATTTTCAAATCTCCTGTAATGGTATCAGCATACAATCGTGCACGTCTGTGTCCGTTTCCGTCTGAAACATATTTCGCTGATTCGTATAAAAGTTCCCATTTGGCTTTACCCAATTGTTTGTAAGCCGATACGAACCAATCTTTATCTACCGCACCATCTTTAAAATCCTGCAAATCAATTGAGGAGAATTTCGCCATTTCGCTTTCCAGTTCCGCATTTACGGCATTGTAGCTTGCCGTTTTGGTATGTGCATGAAACCACCAGATTCCTTCATCAAGACCTTTCCAATCCAGATAATTGCTGATTAATTTTTGCCATTGCGGTGCATATATAGCTGTCTGAATCAATCGTTCTTCTGATATTTTGGCTTTTTTAATAGCTTCATTAAAAACCTCCTGTGTATCTGATTCTATCGGATAACATCTTTTCAATAAATAACTAAACAATTTCTGTTTGGTTAAATCAGTGTAACTCCACGAATAAATATATCCTTTGTACAAACTTGCTTTTCCGAGCGCTGTAAGCATTTCGACCAAACGGTTAATTCCAAAAATTTTCTGGAAACTTTGAACCAAATGAGTTACAGCAGTGTTTGAATCTCCCCTTTTAACTTCGATATCCAAAAATGTTTCGCGAATTTTGTCAACCATCGGAACTAGAAACGGGAATTTTTTAATAAGTTCTTCGCTTCCAAAATGTCTATAATGTCTGGTTTCACCCGTTAAAACCGAAATTCTTTCACTTTCTAAAATACCTTCGTACAATTCACCTTCGGTAATTATTTTTTGTTCGAAAGCCACGGCATACAAATAAATTGGCGGTTTATTTAAACCTATATTTTGTTCTAATCCGTTTAACTGTCTCCATCTGTACAGGTTCCAAATCTTATCATTTTGCTCCTGTGTTAAATCATCTAAATTGATTTTATTCAAGTAAATATCAAAAAAGTTCTGGTTTTGCCAGCCATTCCCACGATCTGAACTGTAATAATACTCGTCTTTTGCAGGCTTGTACTCAAATTCCAATACCGATTTTGGAAGATCAGCATACAAAGTACTACAGGCATCAATTAAGAAATCTGTTTTTTCTTTAAAGGAGTATTTTAACTGTAAAGCATTCAGAATATTTAAGATTGCATTGTCCCAATCATAGCCTCTTTTGTTTTGGTGCGGCAATAATTCTTTATAATAAAAAATATGTTTTTCGAGAAAATCACGCCATGTTTTTCTGTCGGAGCTGCTTATTAAAGTCAGTAAAAATAAGTCTCTTTCGGCCAGACCTGAGTTTTCAAACCAGCCCGACCAAACCTCATACAAAGGGTAATTTGTTGCTGCTAATTCTGAATTCTTTTCGTCTTTTAGATTTTTTATTGGTCGGAAACTATTTCCCAATAAAATTGTCAATTTGCTGTTGTCGTAGTTTTCGACTTCGTATTCGTAATTTTTGTTGTCTTCATACAATTGGTACAACTTCGAAATTTCGGTCTTAATGTGCGACATCGATTTAGAAAAACCGTATTGTTCTGCCTTAACCGCTTTGGCATACAGGGAATCTGTCTCTACTTTTGGTAGGCCATAAGGAGAAAGGACATTTGGCGTGTAAAAACCGTATCCGTTTTCGGCACTTAGAATACTTTTCTTTTTTGACGGTTCAAGCTGTTCGATAAATTTGGTTTCCTTCTCTGTGATTTTTGGTCTTGCCGAGTAAGCCGCAACCCAATCGTTAACTTTATCTGTCAGTTTGCTATTCTTCTGAAGTTGCAACATAATGTCCAAAGCCGACATACGCTGCTCCATATCACCTTTTTCTAAAATTCTATCTACAAAAGAAGTCACTTTTTGATCTTCCTGTTTCAACAATATTGCCGTTAGGTTCTTCTTTAAATTAGAATTTTTACGTTTATACAATTCCTGAAAAATTGCCAGTTCGTCTTCTGTTAACGTCAAATTACTTAAAGTTGAGATAGCCGAAGCTACCAAAGATTCTCCTCTGTCTTTTAAGATTCTCAATGCAAAACTTCTTTGGAAATCTGTTGGTGCCTTTTTTTCTTTTCCGCTATTGCTTTTAAAACTGTAAAATGAATAGCAGTAATAATCCCCCAGAATCTGACGGGTTAATTTCTCTCTTAAATTAATAGAAAAACCTTCAAACTGATTTAAAATAAGTTCTAATCTTTCGTTATTGTCTCCTACCAAATTAATCGCTGCAGAATACAAAGTATCTTTTTCGAATTTTACATTTAACCATGAAAATACTTTGCCTTCAAATGTTTTTTCTTTTACGGTTATCGTCTGGGCAAGATTGTACACTTTATTAAAGAAATCAGGATAATCTGTATTCGCGGTATAATACTGTGACTTAACATTAGCCTCCAATAATGCGTTCATTCCTGGCACTGCAAATGCCAGTACCTGTAGATTTTCGTCGTCTAAAGCTTTAAAATAAAGAGGCATTTCGATGTAAGGATCGCCCGTTTCTCCTGCAAATTTTAGTGCCAGAGATTTCTTTTCAATCGAACCTTTCTCTAGTAATTCCTTTAGATATGGAACCGTTTTTTCGACATCAAAAACACCCTGAACCCAAAGTGCCATATAAACCTCGTTGTTATTCTTGCTTTGAATACCGGCCGGAATCGTTTCGGGATTAGAGAAATACCCCGAAGCGAGATTGATGATGTTTCGAACTGTAGTTTCTTTTTCAGAATCCCAACCCAATCCGGTCCAGGTATCTATTCCGCGAACAACAGATGAAAAACGGGTGAGTTTATTATCGATGATTACTTTGATCATGTATTGCAAAGCACCAATACTGGTTTCATCAAGAGCTTCTAAAACGGTCTGACGTAATCCTTCCTGACGCTGTGCCGCCAATAATAGTTTTTCGACCAATTCCCAGCTTTCTTTTTTCTCACTGTTTAAAAGCGCTTTGATAATATTACGGGAAACTTTTCCTCTTGAATCTTTGTTGAAAATGATATCTTCAAAAAGCTGAAACAGGTTTTCTCTATCCAAATCAATAGCAGCAGACCAAATCGTGTACTGATTTTTAGAATTTGAGACTTCGGTATCAAAACGAATTTGTTCTTCGATACTCAAATCATAATAAACGGTATCACCATCCTGATAACTGTAGATTTGTGAAGGATGAAGTAGAGATCGCAGAAAATTTACCCGATTAATTAATAACTGTTTTTTATTATTGGGTGCTCTGAAAGAACGTCGGGTATAACCGTCCTGATACATTTTCATCGGCAGTCGGTTCCAGGCTTCTTTAACATAAACAGTGATTTCCTTTCCAAAAAAGTAAACCAGAAGTTCGTGGTAAGTATTATCTTCCCACATATCGTCTTTTACCCATTTCTCAAACGCTGCAGCTTCTTTCGAACCTAAAGAAATATAGGTCCCGTAATAATTGTCTTTGAGTTTTAAAAGTGCCAGACCAAACTCGGCTGCTTCTTTTTTAAGTTTTGTTTTTGATAATAATTTAGAAACCAGATTGCTGTTTGCTATTTCTTCCAGTTCTTTTTTGAATCGCTTAATTGGATTCTCAATTATCTTACCCTTGATAAGATCTTCTATTTTCATACTGTATTATTTTGGTTATAGGTTATAAGTTGCACGCTAAGCAACAACATAAATTAAATTTTGCGTTTGACATTGATTTTTGAATTGTCATTGCCATTGATTTTTGCCATTGACATTGCCATTGAAATCTTACCAGTAGCTTCCCGCCAGGAACGTAAGCCTGATAAAAGTGACGGATTTGTTTTTGGATAAATCGATTTCTTCAGTTAAAGTTTCCAGCTGATCATCGCCATAGAAAATGGCATATAAACCGTCTTCAAAAGCTACAATGGCATTTTCCTGCGCTTTGACCAAATCAACTTTGTTGTGGTTGTAAAGTGCGCCAAAACCAACTTTTCCCGTATCGGTTAAAATGGGAAGGTAATTTTCTTTTGGAAGATGGATTTTGTCTTCGTCCTCAAACTCAAAGGAAGAAGAATGAAACAACTCTACCTGATGTTTTACGATTAGTTCTAAGAAAGTACGAACAGTAACGATTGAAGTGGTGGTATCTAAACTGATATTTTTTTCCTGAAGTATAGGATGTTTTTTTCCTAATTGCCTGACTGATATAATTATATTCATTTTTTACTGGCTTTTATTTGAAAGTGTAAAATAATAAATAATAAAACAGGTCGGTTTAAAAACAATGTATTTTATTGTTAAAAAAAGTATTTTAACATACTTGTGCATTTAATTTAAAAAAAAATACCCTGCGAATTAAAACTCGCAGGGTTTGGGTAATTATCACTGTATTTTTCTTAAGTTTTTTTTACTGAAAAATTACAAAAAGGCTTTAATTCGCGTTAGCCACACCTATTTTCTCCAGCGTTACTTTGGCATCTCCGCCTCCTGTCTTTTTGATAATAATATCGAAATTCGCATCTGAATTTACTAAATCATCTGAAATGTAATAGGCAAATTTAAGTTTTACACCGTCTTCTCCTATTTCGTGGTTTGCTCCTGTTCCGTGATCATGCGCTACTCCAAAGAAAGTCATTGTACCCACATACTGATCGGCTTTTCCGGGATAACGAAGATAAACCGTATAGTAATCTTTTGGTTCTTTATACACCACTATATCCAAGTTAAGGATGATTTTAGAATTGGCACTTTTAAAAACTTTATTCATGCTTTTTGCAAATGTGCTCGTTACTTTATGAGTAAAAGCCCCCTCAAGCGGCTTCCCTACTTTTTCTTCCCAGATCACTTTTTCTTTGGAATCCTGAAACGAAATTAGTTTTTTTCCTTTCACTTCTTTGCCAGCCAGAATTGGCGTTTTAGATCCGTAAAGCAAGTTATCGTATTTATAATCCAGGTCAAAAACGATTTTGTATACTTCCTCCATCGTGTAAGTAAGACGGTCTCCATTTGGAGCGATAAACTGATATTGCCAAGGATTGGCTTTTAACTCCTCTAGCGTAGGACGTTGTCCGTAAACAGATGCGTCCCAAGATTCCCAAATGCGGTCTACCATACTGTGATGTAACCAAAAAACAGGGTCAAATCCGGCCGAAGGAACATTTGCCATTAAACCAGAATATTGTTTTTGGTATATTTCATTGTAATAGGTTTCACTAGGTTGCGCATAACCGCCTCCTATCAGATTGTGCATATAACCGTGAGGTGCTCCTTCAAGGTTTTTGCTGAATCCGGCTGATCCTGCAAAAGAAGGATTTGTTTTTAACTCGTTAAGTGCCAATTGAATTTGCTTTACCTGATCAGGAAGAATTGCTTTTCCATTGTTCAGAATGCTATATCTGGCCGCCGTGTACAAAGATCCTGATTGGTCTCTTAATTTTGCTGCCATAACATTTTGGCTCTCTTCCGGGCTGCCATAATTCCAATACGGAAGTGCAAAATCATCCTTTCCCGAAAATTCGCGTACCATTTTTTCTAAAAACCAAATGTACATTCTGTGCCACAAAAGAAAATTTAAATTCGCATTTTGTGTTCCGTTATGCGTGCAATCAGCCCACGCCCACAATTTATCCTTATCGGTCTGATAAGCCGGACAAAGTACATTTTTTCCATTAATTTCATTCGGAATACTGTGTATGGCTCCCTGATAATACCAGGAATAGCCTTTTTCACAGCCTATTTCACGCATCTTTTTAAAGGCTACATTCATAGCCTCGAGATTGGCTTGTCCCTGAGGCGTATTAACGTTCCAGCGAATAAATTTCACATTAGATTTACTCTGACCATAGGACAATCCTGTGATCAGAATAACGAATAATAAGGTAGTAATTTTTTTCATTTTGTTTGTTTTTGGGTGAGTAATAAATTATTGGTTGACTTTAAAGGACCTCGACTTCGAAAGTTAAAATCTGAGCATAATTAGGATTTGCTTTGTCGTAGATTTTAAATTTCACTGTTCCGTTGCCTATTTTGTTGGCGGGAATTACATGAATGGCAATAAATCCCTGCTGATCCGGATTGAGTTTATTAAAAGCCGATCCTTTTGGAATTCCAATCTGGCAGGCTCCATGCTGACACATCGAACAATCCCACTCCTTGGGAAATGTATTAGAGACTGTTTCCCAAACCAGATAGATCGCTTTATTAGAAATATTTTCGACTTTAATTTTTGAGATATCCAGTCGTTTATTTTTAAGGACACTTTCTTTGTTAACAGCTGTACCTACAACAGAAAATGTAGGTTTACTTTGCGCGAATGAAGCTGAAAAAGAAAAAAGCAGCATGCAATAAAAGAAGAATTGTTTCATGATTATTTGTTTTAATTTTAATAAAAAACCGGAATAGCCGCTTCGTACACTTTCTTTTTTAAAAACGGATCGGTAAAATGGTACACGATGTGTTCCTTCTCGCCCACGTTTTCTAAAAAAGCCAGCACTTCTATACTTTCCCCCGAATGAAGCCGAATTTTACATCCGTCAGGCAATGTTGTAACCGAAGCCTCGTTTCCGTAACGCAACTGAAGTTTTACCTGAGACGGAAACACGATTTCATGAAGGTACACCCCCGAATTTACCAAGCGAAGAAGTACCGTTTCGTTTTTATGATCCAGCGCTTGCAAGCCTTTATTTTCTGTTGCCATTTTGCCATTAATGAGGAAGTATTCAGGTTTGTATTTCGGAAGAACTATGGGTTTATTACTGGAATCATACTCAGTTCCCATAATAGCATCAGTATGCCATTTAGTGTCCAATTCGTTACTGCACCATAGTATTTCATGCAAAGGCTGAATCGTCACAGAATCATGGTCCTTCGCCCGTATGATGATCACACCAAACATTCCCGCCTGAAGATTGAAAGGATAATTTTCGGGACTGTAATACAAATACGTTCCTGCTTTTTGAGCCTGAAAAGAATAGTAGCCGTGTTCCATATGATGAATCGCTTCTTCTTTCTTCAGTACTACATTTTCTTTATCCCGCTGTACAAAATCAATTTCTTTGCAGAATAAAGAGACCGGATTGCCTTGCGAAATGTTCCAAAATCAATACTCACATTTTCGCCTTCCACAACTTCGATAGACAAGCCGGGCAAAGTTACCTGTCCCGAAAGCGAATTCGTAAAACCAAAAGTCCGGATGGGAACGTTATTTTTGAGAAATAGTTTTCCTGTCGTTCTCCCGATAACTAAATATTCGTTTTGGGAGAACAAAAATATAGTGCTTAGTAAAAAGCAAAAGGTCAATATGGATTTGGGGCATCCTTTCATTTTTCAACTTAAATCATTCATTGCCAATACATTCAGCAACGTAATTCAAATTTAGAATTAATGTCGGTTTTGAGACCCCGTATAAATACCTGATTTTGTAGTAAAAATCTGCCTTGAGTTTTGTTTTTTAAGAATACAATTCTTCGTGGATTGTAATGAAGTTGAAAAGTTTCTTTTTAGATTCTTTTCCTCTTTTCTTTTGTAACACTGATTTCACTAAGCCATTTTGCTTGCGCTCTGGCCTGTTCTAAGGTAACAGGTTTCTGCTTCGCTAATATTTTCACACCCAACTCCGCTCTTTCCTTAAATGACATTTTGTAATTCATACTTATAACTGAAAAAATGAAATGTACATTCATAAAATTAGGATTTTACCCTAAAAGCCAGAAAAACCAAGCTCTCGCAAGTTGTTTTCAACATTTGCCTTTAAAAATGAAATATGTATTTTACAAAAATAACAGATAGCAATTCCCTGATATGGGCCCTGTAGAGGGATTCTCTAAACAAATCATCATCAATGGGCTGCCTTATGGGTCGCTTCATGCATTGCCTCAAAAAATAACAACAAATTAATAGTCAGAAAATTAGGAAAAACAAAAATGCACATTTCATTTTATATTTGTGTACATTTCAATTTTTCGCTCATATAATTATCTTTTTTTATTTTTGAATATTTTTTTCAAAATGCTTGCTTTTTTTATTTAATAATACCCAAAATCATTGATTCAAGGTGTTCGACAGTTGAACACCTTGATGTGTATACTTTATTGAAGTTATTGTATAGAAATGATCTTGGAAATAATTTTGCGATCAAAAATTAAATTATGCTAAGAGAATATACAGACGAATATATAATCGATATGAAAATATCAAATTGTATCAAACAAAATATGGTGGTTATATTTGCTAATTTTCTATATGAAAATATTTAAATTTAACTTATTAGATGTTGTTCTACTGAAGTTAAAAATTGATTTATTCTGATTTGAATTAGGAATTAATTCAGATGGCAAGCATCAGAATACGATATAGATAATTCGTCCGTAGGTTCTTCAATAATAGCTGTCAGAATTTTTTTTTGTGTTTCAGATCATTAAGTTAAAATCTAATTGGATTCAAAATAAATTAAAACATCTTACTGCTATTAAGTTTTATTCAAATCTGTAAATGTGGCTGTCCTTATCAAGTCTCTGAACCACATCCATAACTTTAGTATGAGGCAGATTATAAGTGTTGAGCAGCATGCAGTATATATTTGCATATTCATTGTAAATGTTGGTTGCAAAGATTCCCGTGTCGTCGGAACCTACTACGATTGGCGGAATGCTTTTACCCTGGTCATGCCATTTTATCCAATTTATTAAATGATACGTCGAAAAGTTTTTGTGGAAGCCGATACGAACATTACTGGTTGGCAGTGTCTCAATGACAATTTCCCTTTCCGTCATTTCATGCAGTAAGGTTGTCTGTAATATCTCAATGTGCTCCTCTTTTAGAATTTCAAAAGGATCGATACTGATAATCTGATCAAATTTTCTCCTGTATTTAACATTATGATAGATCTCAAAGACTTCCAAAACCTTATCTTCCGAATTCCGAATCCTTTTTTTAACGAAACCTTTCTCCAGCATATAAGACCATTCATCTTCATCATATACTGACTTTGAGGTCATATTTGCTCTATCCTGCTCCAAAGCATGCAAAGGGCAGCATTGTCGCATTAGCCATGCTTGTTCCAGGATTGCTATTGGATAATGTTGGTTATAGATATGATAACTCAGTTCATTTACTTTATTGATAATAAATGGAAGTTTGTTATGAAGAGATTCGATTTTACTTTTTATGATCAGATGATAGCTAAAAATAAGATCATCCAGATAGTCCCCTTTTTTAACCAATAAATCTGGACCGACGCATTTTTGCCACTGCTGCGGAGAAAGCCCGGAAGCCACGGCATGGCCAATTCTGTCCCCTCTTTGAAGATCACAAAAAACGATTGCTTCATATATTGCCCTGATTCCGCTGATAATATGGTAAAAGTCTTCCCCGGCATGATAGGTAAAATGCTTTACACCGCCCCGACGCATTTTACGAAATACAGGTGCGAAGACTTCGGGGGGAGCATCAAATTCGCTGGCGGCAGCATCGACAGCAACTATTTTTTTTCTATATTCAGGGTAATTTTGAAGAAGCAGTGCGAGAATTTTTCCTTTTTTAGCCACCTCGATACGCAGTTTTTTATGTCTTACTTGAGCATCAGGTTTGGCATCCGCTTTTTTTATAAAATGGGCAATGAGCCTCAGTTCTGGTATTTTGATTGTTCTTATGGGATCATTAGCAAAGTTTTCACTAATCTGCTGTATCATTTTTTTCCAACCTTTTTCAATTGCCTGTAGAAAATTGACCATCTCAAGCTGTGAGTCTTTTGGAGAAAAACGGCCTTCAAGAAAACTGATAAGATCTAAATCATTACCATGCATTTGATAATAGCGTCGCAAAAATATTTTTTCACTTTTTTCCCTTAATCCATTTAAAGTGTGTTTTTGAAATTGTTCGAATCCATTTTGATGCGTCTGCTGTACGAGAAGTCGATTTGTAAGACCCAGAATAAGAAGATAAAAATGAAATAAACCTGCAAGTAGCTCATTACTGGTTTTTCTTAGTTCCTCTAAGATTAGGATGTACATAAAACCTTCCACGGACATAAGACAGGAATGATTGTCACTTTCACTGAGCAAAGATGAAAATGGGTGATACGGGCTGCGGGGAAGGTCAGAGTCCAGGCTTACAAATTTATTAAGCAGCGATGCTTTATTTAAATTCTCATATCCACTATTGCGGTATGGATAGAGAAAATAATAAAAATAATTTCTAAGTTTTTGTGCTGTGGTTAAAAGCGTTACATATTTCACAGGTTCCAAAAGATTTGATTCCTGCTCCATTTGTTCCCTTACTTTTTGACTTTGAAATCCTTTTAAAAGGTCTTCATAAATTCCTTTTGGATTGAAAAGAAAATCCTGCCATACCTGATCGGTTTCCAAGGCCCCATTGAGGTGCATATGCAGATCATGAAGACCGCTTTGATGTTTTACATAATAATCGAGCTGAGGGATTTTTGCCCTTGGAATTGAGGTATAACGAGAATTAGGCAGGAGATATTCTTTAAAATACTGGTACCTTTCCGCAGTGCTTTTCAGACCGCTTACGTTGGTTTTTTTATGAAGCAGCGCGCATTGGAGAAGTAAAGGAGGAATATAGGTTATGGTATCCTGCCACTTGTTCTGCTGAGGTGGCTTTACATAAATTTTATTGTCCTGAAGTTCAAGGTAATCTTCTGCTATTTTAGCCAGTCCACTTGCGAAAATATCAGATAAGAATTCTATATCCTTAAATGTTTCGTGTTGCTGAAGGCGGTACAGGTGATCGGGAATATCCGGATTCTGCGCTCTGCTTTTTAGCAGCATTCGCCTTTTTACATCTTCAAAAGAAACAAATTGTCCTTGAGCATAATTTGCAAGCGATTCACTATCAGACAGTAAAAATTTAAGCATTCTTTATTTCTTGTTTTCATTAATATATTTAAGGAATTTATCGAAATTATCTTTCGATGGACGTGAAATTCCTAGCGCCTTTAAGTTTTCTCTCAGCTCTGGTTCGACTTTATCTGTCTTAAGTTTTTCCAGAGGAAAATTATTACCACTTAAAATTTCTATTATTTTGTCATAATGAGGTTTACTTCCTATAGAGAGTGCGGGCTCGTCATTATCTTTAGTTATTATTTTAGCATTTGTATCTCCCGTGGTGAGTACTTTGTCTTCAAATTCTCTTCTAATAGGAATTTTATCCAAAAATTTGCTTAGATCTGTGGTAAGAAGTAAATCTATTTGTCCATCATTTTCATCATGTTTCAAAAAGTCACCGCAAAAAGATTTAAGCCTGTCCTTTATTTTGGCATCCTTTTTTAAATACACGAGCAGCAAGGGACAGGATAATATCCACTGTGAAAAGGACAATTTATCACTTTTTATGGTTTTTATCTTTTTTTCATTTAGATGCAGGAGTTTGTCTATGTTGTTAAGGAAAATGTTATCCTTATAGTTGGTATTGTTTAAGTTAAGTTCTGAAGATAATCCATTAGCATTTTCTCTGCAGTCTTCAACCAGGACAGCATTTATAAAAGCAAGTATGTGGGAGTGAAAAACCTCTCCAAGATTTTTATTACCCACTTTACCTTCAAGATTAGTAAGTGCATAAAAAAACCGTGTGGCAATCTTTCCTAATAAGTGCACTGCTATTTTCATGCCTTCTGGCGGATATTTTTTTACCCAGCGGCCAAAGACCAATTCAATATCAACGGTTCCGGGTGACTTTTGATCTGTAAGTTCCTTAGGATCTTCTTCGACACCTGTAATTTCGTCTTTTCCACGACCTCTTTTAAAGTCAGGCATCATATATCCTCTGAATTGTGATAATTCCGTAAAACCATTTTTTAAATCTTCGAGTTTGTGTTTTCGGATTAATTCTCCAATTGCGCCAATGAGTAAATAAGGTGAATAGGTTAAAAGGGATGCCTGCTTGTAAATATACTGGTTAGAGCTCAGGGGCATGTACACAAGTCGCTGCTCCACATAATCAGCATTTCCATTTTTCAGCACGCTGTCTATACGGTCCGAGGTTAGTTTACTGTCTTTTTTTAGGTTTGATGCCAATCCGAATATGGGGATCGTGCCGGCCTGTGATACTTTTTCGCTGTTGGTTTGTTTTAGATCAATTATACCTCTCATATAGGCAATAATCTTTCCTGCAACATCCTTTAAAACATTGTCGTTTAATATGACGGTATTGTTACATAAATCCTCGATAGAGGGAGATAAGACATATGCATGATCAGAATAGCCCAGTAGAGGCAACAGATTTCTGGTGTAGCCGACTTTAATAAAATAATCAAAAATAAGATACTGGTCTTTCTGGATATTATAGCAGGATAGAAAATTAAGAGTCAGCAAACTGGCATTAAGATTATCAGCGGTGGTTATAGGCTGAAGCTGATAGAGCTCTTCAAGCTTGCGTTCACGAAGTAAAAAACCAAGTATGAGTCTGTTCAAATTCTTTGGAGAGCGGATTGCTGTGTTGATTTCAATATTTTTAGCATAAAGATCACTTAAAAAGATGTCAGTAAGGGGAACGATATTGGCATCTTCTCTTTTGTACAGACCGGTTTTCAGATCAAATAAATTTAAAAACTGAACCTGGGTTCTCAAAGGAAGTTCGAGCAATAATCACTGTATGCTTTGCCTTGATAGCTGTTATTGATTCCAAAATACTTTAAAATTCTGGTATAAATTGCGCTAATTTCATTTTTAGGATCATTCTCAATTATATCCTTACTGGCTTTTTCGTAGACATAAAACATCTTGTTCTCTTCATATCGTTTGCTTGTCCCAATTGTCGAGAGATGGATTCTGTTTTTAGGCTGCAATACTTTTTGCAGGTACTGTGATTCCAGTTCAGTAATCATGTCATTAAATACGTTGAGTTTTCCTAAAAGTTTACCTTCATATTTTAGGATTTCGTCTCCAAAATTCTGCCATTTTTTTTGGCGTACGACTGTGGAATATAACTGACTGTCACCGCTGACAATAGTAATTAATCTGCCTCCAATAAAATATTTTCTGATGGTCTCCAAAACTGCCCAGCCTTTCGTAGCATCAACATCAATATCATCAAACATTACCAAAAAAGCTTTTTTCTCTAAAATAGCAAGAGATAAGCGTAGGAATTCATTAAAGTTCTCGGCTAATTCCTGTGAGGCGTGTACCGCTTTGAGTCCATTATCCATCACAAACTCCGGATCCTGCCAGCTGTCTAGACCGTTAGTTCCAATACCGTCGATAGAAGGTAAACCGGCAGCAAGTTTGTTAAGCGCCGCACGCCATTCCTTGCGACTGTAGGCTGGTTTTTTGAAAGGATCGCATTCCAATAAATTGAGCTTTTTATCTATTAGCTCCTTTATGATGGCAATTACATTTAAGAAGACATGTCCCTTTTCTTCAATTAGAGTAGGATCAATGATATCAAGTATTTGGAGGTGTTTGCCGGTTTGATTCTCGGAAAGTTCTCTTTTAATGGATAAGAGGAATGAAGTTTTACCACTTCCTCTTGTGCCTAAGACAGTAATCGTATTATGCAGATTCTTCTTCTCGCTTTGACCATCTTCAGGGATGAAGTCTTCAATTAATTCTTTTGCCCTTTTGAACTCCTTGTTATGAACAAGAGTTCCTATGTTTGCTGCTGCATTTTGGGTAGTTACTTCCCCGCTGATTCCGTAAGCTTGGGCATTTATGCTTTTGTCAAGAATTATAGTAATAGATTCCATATATTATTATTACTTTTTAGGTAAAGCTGAAAATTGAATTTCCAGATTACTACGATTTTTTTAAGAGAATAATTTAAAACCTTTATGTCTTGTAATAGGATTTACAGAAGAATTAAAAGGTTTAAGCTGAAAACAAAGAAAAAGTTTTAGTTAGAATATGCAGTACGTATTTATACCTGTTTATCTGATAATAATCTGTTTTTTAAAGTTGTTCTACAAATATTGTTAAATTTTATAAAGAATGGCCTTAATCAAATAATGATTTTTTGCTAAATGGATCGGAATTAGCTAATGAAAATATTCACGAACTGTATATAACTGAAAAAATGAAATGTACATTCATAAAATTAGGATTTTACCCTAAAAGCCAGAAAAACCAAGCTCTCGCAAGTTGTTTTCAACATTTGCCTTTAAAAATGAAATATGTATTTTACAAAAATAACAGATAGCAATTCCCTGATATGGGCCCTGTAGAGGGATTCTTTAAACAAATCATCATCAATGGGCTGCCTTATCGGTCACTTCATGCATTGCCTCAAAAAACAACAACAAATTAATAGTCAACAAATTAATAGTCAACAAATTACGAAAAACAAAAATGTACATTTCATTTTATATTTGTGTACATTTTTGTTTTTTGCTAATATACTTTTAAATAATCTGCTTTACGATTTATGCGACAAATACAGCTTTCACAAAAGTAAGAAAAAGAATATATTTGCAACAAATAAAAAGACACCCGAAAGTACATTACCAATTAGCCTTGTATTTTACAGATCGCTGTTTTTATCAAAAAAATTAAATATCTTTGAATTATGAGCACAGAAACCAGACCCAGAAATATTGGCCGAAATATCAGCCGTATCAGAGAACTTCGCGGCATGAAACAAGAGATTCTTGCAGAAGCTATTGGAGTAAGCCAGCAATCTGTTTCGAATATTGAAGCAAGCGAAAATATAGACAAAGAAAAACTAGTACTAATTGCAAAAGCACTTGGCGTGACGGTAGAAGCAATTGAAAATTTTACAGAAGAATCTGTTTTTAATTTCTTTAATAGCTTTTACGATAATAGTTCTAATACTGGTGCTCAAGGAAATACTCATAATAATCATTGCACCTTCAATCCTCTTGATAAAGTGGTCGAACTTTACGAACGTTTAGTTCAGGCAGAAAAAGATAAAGTGGAATACTTAGAGAAGTTGATGAAATTGAAGTAAGGATTTTTTTTCTTTATATAAAATTGAGAAAAGCGCAAACTTTTGAGGGTTTGCGCTTTTTTTTAACTCGATAATTATTTTTGAGTAATAAAATTATAAATCTCAACGGTCAATTTTTCAATCTCTTTATTCTTAGATAAAATCTCCCATGAAAAATTAGCATTAAAAACTAATTCACTTAATTCTCGTTTATTAATTATTGTACCGAATGAGCCATCTGACTTGACTTCATAAATAGATTGATTAAGTACAAACCTTGAAGAAATTTTTCCCATTTTATTTCTAATTTCTTCAAGAAATTCTCCAACATATTTTTTTTCATAATCTGAATATTTAACCTCTGACAACACTTCATTAATTTTTAATAAAATCTCAGCTTCATTTGATTTTACCAATGTTTTATTACAAAGCTCAATTAAAATTTCCTTCCATATTTCGTTTGTTAAAAGATTCTCAACCTCTCTAATATTCCAAACAACTTTAGGAATAAAGTTATCTGTTTTTGCTTCTTCTAACTCTTTTAATCTAATTCCTTTTTTACTACTTTGTTTAGATGCATCAGAATCCGCTAAAAGAAATATTCTATTACTAATTGCTAAAGCTCGTATATCTTCCAAAACAATGTCTGCATCTTCTTTTTCAACCTTATTATCAAAAATATAATGGTCAATATTTGAGCCTGCATATTCAAAAAAAGCAAAATCTATATCCTCTTTGATATTGACATATCTTTTTCTATCATTCTTTAAAAGATAATTGCTATATGATTTTAAAAATGCTTTTATATAGTTTCTATCTGAAATTCCTTCAACCCAAATACTACAATTAGCCATAAAAACGGAAGAATTATTTACACCTAACTCTTTTAGTAATGAATTATCTCCCCTATTTACATTTTTTATTATAAATTGTTTATCATTCAATTCATTATTTCTCGGAGAAAATGAATAAATGGAAACATTATCTTTTTCGATTGTTAAATCTAAAAAATGATTTGAATGGGTTGTAATTATATAGGTAAGATTTTTCTTTTTTAAATCTTCATTATTAGTTATCTGCTCTAAAAATAATCTTTGCATTCCTGGATGAAGATTTAATTCTGGTTCATCAATAAACATAAATGAATTATCTTCTGACATAAAAATTTTATACATTAAAATTATTATCGCCTGTATACCATCTCCTAGTTCATAAAGTTTTCGAGTTTCTTTTTCTCCTTCTATATGAACACTTATAATTTCAGAATTGTTATTTCCAATCAAACTCTGATCTTTATCAAATTCAGCAACTATATCAATTTTCTTACCGTCAAAAAAATTAATCCTTACAAATTCTTCAAAGTCATCAAATTTGCGTCTTATCTCACGTTTCGAGTTCCTTGTGTTTAAAATTTCTTTATAAAGATGAATACCTGTAAAAACATCAACATCAATTTTATTTAAATGATAATAATTATTTAAAGTATCTAAATAAATATCGTTCTCTATTTTAGAATAATTCATTGAATGATAATTAAATAAAGAGTGGGCAGTTCTCAATGTAGGAATATAATAACGCTTAATATTCTCATAAGTTTTAAAGAAAGATTCATCAATATCTTGAAATTCTTCAATAAATTGATTTTTAATACCGTACTTACTCAAATCTAAGAATTTCCTTTTATTTCCATTTTCTATTGATAAAAAATGCTGAATAGAGTCCCCTTTTATTTCTTTCAAAACATTTTTAGTCAACACATTAGCACTCTCCTTATCTGGCTGGCTTCCATCTAAATATATTGTTGTGGAAGCTCTGACTTCGAATGCTTTTATTCTTTTATTTACAGTTTCATTTACTTCATTTACATTTTCATTATATCGTTTCACCAAAATTTCACTATCATGAAGGTCTTTTACAGCTTCAAATTTTTCAAAAGTCATTAAATTTCGAATAAATCTACTTTTACCACTATTATTAGCACCTATTATAATATTTATAAAATTAAAATGTGGAAGAAAAACTATCGGTTTATCTTCTTCATTTAAAAAATAATCATTGAATTTATCGCCTTGTGGAAAAATTAAATCGTAACCCTTTCTCATAATCATTCATTTTAAAACTCCTTAAGTTTATATTTTTTTTCTATAAAGATGTACAAAAATTAACTAAATAGTTTACGGTTTTCCATAATCTTAAAAATTTTAATTTGTTCAAATATATATAAACAAAAAGCCCTCAAACCAAGTACAAACACCTGATTTAAAAGCTTAGATTTTTTTGTCACAATCCCAAGAATTGTCGAGAATAAACTACGATGTTTTTAAGTTTACTTATACAATTTTTCTCTAACTTCAATCAAAGTCTGAATTGCCTTTTCTTCATCAGGTTTGTCAGGAAGCTTTGAAGTTACAAAATGACTTTCTATTGACGCAATTAAATTATCAGCCATTTCCAGTAAATCATCGTATTCTTTATTTCCTGCTTTTATATCTAATAATTCGTCCCGATTAGAAACTCTGATATTTAATTTTCCAGTAGACAAAATCTGTTCCGCGGTTTGCAAAAGACGAATCGTGTGCATCATATTTTTACTGTCGTAATTCTTCCCGTGTTGTTGGTTCGTATTGTAACGATCTTCGTTACGCTTCTCAATCCAGTTCCAGTATTCAGTATATTCTTTGCAATATTTAGAATATCCTTCCTGATTACAAGACAAGTAACCCATTAGCTTTTCATCTTTTGGAATTGATGAAAGCGAAACTTCATTGGAGGTTTCTTTCTGAATAATTCCTTTATAGCCTAAAGTTCTATTTTCGTCATAAAACATAGCAAACATTCCTTTTGAATTTGGAAGATTTACCAAACCAATTTGTTCCTGATTCCAGTTATTCTCTTTTAAAAATGCCAATAAAGAAACTGTTTCATATCCATTTAAAACATAACAAAAGTCCAAAAGGTTTTTCTTTTCCTTTGGCATTGGATTTACAATTTTCTTGTTTAAACCTCTCGCCTTTTTGATCTGAGTTACGGCATAACCTGCAAAAGAATCTTTGCAGAGTTTAGACAAAAAATCTCCTAATTGTAAATGCTCCATCAGCGGATGTTTGTACAAAATACAATCTTCCGGTGAAGCTAAAATTTCCAAAATATTAGGATTATTTTTAAGCAATAATTCTACAAAACGCCCTATTTCATAATAAACCTCATCATTCGTCTCATTACTAACCTGCGGAATATAATCTAACCCAAAGAATTTTTCTTTTGGCAGATAATAGACACCTTTAATATCGGTATCTGATGTTGGTGTATTTAATCCAAAAGATCTACTACCCGAAATAACTTCGAATAGGATTAGGTTTTGGGATTTTAAATTTTGGATGGTCATTTTACTGAAATTTTAAACTAAACTATTCTTAAATATTTCTCTTCTAAAAAACAAATCCAACTCCTCATTTATCTTATTCCCACTTCCTAACTTACTTGCATTCTCTTGATTAAATTGTATTGTTTCCAATAAAAAATCGGTTATTAAAGTTTCTTTAGGGTGCAAATATTTTTCATCCTGACCGGCTTTTATATTTTGCAGCTCTATTATTTTCTCTTGTATATTTTGTGGTGCAATTGGCAATAAATCGGCAAAAGCAACGGGTGGAAAAGTATTCTTTTCTATAATCCATCTTCCTGCTAAAGCTGTTCTTAAAGCGTAGAAATAACTCTTTAGTTTTACTTCTTCCATTTCGCATACTTCCATAAAGTTTTTCGTTGTTCCTAAATAGTGGTGTAAAACCGCTATTGGTGAAAAACATTCAACGGCTAAATCCTGCATTTGTTTTACAAAATCATCCTCCTGAAAATACACAACTGGCGAAAACAACCACTCAATCAAAGCTGTATTAGATTTTGCTAATAACTTTACAGATTTACGTAAATCCCAGCCAGAACCGTCAAGGTCATCTTCGGTCATGAATTCTATTACGTCTGGTTTTTCCCAAAGCGACAAATAATACTCGGGTTTGTGTTTGTATATAAAACGAATATCATAATCGCTGTCCGGAGAAGCAAATCCCCAAGCACGACTTCCAGATTCTACTGCAAAAAGTATCTCTACATCTTTCTGCTTTTCTATTTCTTTTAATTTTTCTAGTATTTTTTCTTTCATGATTTTTTTCAAATATAATTAAATAAAACACTTACAAATACCTGATTTTTTTTTCTGCGTAAAGTTTGTCATTTCGAGCGAAGGGAGAAATCTTCGTTGCAAGATCGACAAATATTGAACTATCGCTGCGGAGCTACTTGCGAAGATTTCTCCTTACGTCGAAATGACACAAAATGAGAATAACCTTAACTACTTTTTAATTAAAAAGCCTTAGGATCTTAGCCACTCAGAACCTCAGTACCTTAATTAAAAATCCCCATAATACACTTGAAAGCAAGGTAATTTCATGCTACTGCTAACCTGCTTAGAGTTAATCTCGCAAAGACACGAAGGCGCAAAATTTTTTACACAAAGTTTGTCATTTCGAGCGAAGGGAGAAATCTTCGTTGCAAGATCGACAAAGATTGAACTATCGCTGCGGAGCTACTTGCGAAGATTTCTCCTTACGTCGAAATGACACAAAATGAGAATAACCTTAACTACTTTTTAATTAAAAAGCCTTAGGATCTAAGCTACTCAGAACCTCAGTACCTTAATTAAAAATCCCCATAATACACTTGAAAGCAAGGTAATTTCATGCTACTGCTAACCTGCTTAGAGTTAATCTCGCAAAGGCGCGAAGGCGCAAAGTATTTTGTTCTGATTCTTTGCAATTTCTCTTATTTAAAACCAACTGTTTTCCCATACTAAACTACCGCGACTTACTTGTTGCACAGGAAGGATTTGAACCTTCGTCTTTTGGATTTTCATTATTACTTTGACACAAAAGCTCTAAGTCACAGAGTTTGTTTACAAATTTTAGATTCAGCGTCTTGGCGCGAAAATTTCGTACTACTGCTAACCTGCTTAGAGTTAATCTCGCAAAGACGCGGAGGCGCAAAGTTTTTTACACAAAGTTTGTCATTTCGAGCGAAGGGAGAAATCTTCGTTTCAAGATCGACACAGATTGAACTTTCGCTGCGGAGCTACTTGCGGAGATTTCTCCTTACGTCGAAATGACACAAAATGAGAATAACCTTAACTACTTTTTAATTAAAAAGCCTTAGGATCTTAGCCACTCAGAACCTCAGTACCTTAATTAAAAATCCCCATAATACACTTGAAAGCAAGGTAATTTCATGCCACTGCCAAACTGTTTAGAATTAATCTCGCAAAGACACGAAGGCACAAAGTTTTTTACGCAAAGTTTGTCATTTCGAGCGAAGGGAGAAATCTTCGTTGCAAGATCGACAAAGATTGAACTTTCGCTGCGGAGCTACTTGCGAAGATTTCTCCTTACGTCGAAATGACACAAAATGAGAATAACCTTAACTACTTTTTAATTAAAAAGCCTTAGGATCTTAGCCACTCAGAACCTCAGTACCTTAATTAAAAATCCCCATAATACACTTGAAAGCAAGGTAATTTCAACTCATTTCTCCAGGTATCCACAACCTGATTTCTATCGTCTAAAACAAATTCTACAAAATAGTTATCTTTAATAGACTCATTATAGATTTCGGTTTTTATGATCGAATCTTTTCGGCTGTCTTTTGTTTTACGCATGATCAGGGCATCGTATTCGATTTCGTATTTTTCAAGAAAACGCAAGGTCGGCGCTTCGTATCGGTCTTCTCTTCCTGAAACCAACAAGATCTGAAACCCCAACTTTTTATAATTTCTCAAAACGTTCGCCACCGGAGTATTGATTTCATCCTCATCGCATTTACTCGCATCAAACGGATTTCTTCCGTTCATTAGGGCCAGTGTTCCGTCAAGATCGCAAATTATGGCTTTAGGCAAAGCAGGGTTTTGAACGCGGTATTCGAGATTTTTATTCATTTTCTTTATCGGTCTAAAATCAAACTCCTCTTTTGTTTTTTGCAATTGATGGTACATGTTTTCAATTACTTTTTTCGGTACTTTTCGATCTCTTTTTTCGTTTCTCACAAAAAGTTCCTGCAGAGGTAAATCGAACATTTTAAACTCAATATTAGCCATTTCAGCAAAATCGTCTATTGGCTGTTTAATGTACTCTGATTTTACGTTGCAGGTATCCAGAATAACATTCCATCCATTTGAAAGCAACGTTTTAATTTGTCCGTTAACAATTTTCGAAATCATACTTTCAACTGCCGGATCCATCACTTCCTGAAATTGCGAAAACCTGATTTCATCACGACTTATTCTCATCGTTTTTGGTTCAGTTCTCACTTTCCACTCTGCAAAAGTGCTTTTTCCCGATGCCGGACAACCTATAAGGATTGTTAGTGTTGGTGTTTTTTTCATTTTGTTACTCTTGTTATAATCGTGGATCTAATGTTTTTTCTATTTCTTCGTTATTGATTCGTTTCAAAAGCAACAAACGCATGAGGTAATTTTCTTCTTCTAAATCTTTATACGGAATCTGAAGCATTTTTTGATTGATTTCCCATCCATTTACAGACTGCTCCAACTTTTGTCTTATGCTTCTTTTGCCTAAATAATGATCAAAATCCTGATGAAAATTCACCCCGTAAATCATTGTCAGATAATTGTTATTTCTGACTTTAAAACACGGTGGTAAATTTTTAATATAATTCTGAACCGGTTTAATCATGATGCCTTCTTCGTTATCATTGGTCAGTTTTTCGAAAAATGAATACATCTCTTTTAACTGTTCTTCTTTATTAGAAGTCGTAATTTCCAAATGTAGAAAAGCATCATCATTGATCAATTTATAGGTCAAATTGCTATTTGGTAGTATTTCTTCACCTGACTTATTTACTACTTTTAAAATGGTGAAAGGTTTAAAATGCAATTCGGCTTCATCACCAAAAGTATCAATCTGATCTTTAAAAACCTGTAACGATTCTTCCTGCTTTACTGCATCTGGAATTTTTACACTTGCCAACGCTTCGTATTGACGTATAATGTGCGTTTTGTATTTACCTCCAAATTCTTTTCTGCTAAGCTGTTTTTTATCAGAAATATAGGTTGTAAAGAACTCTGATTCTTTTACACTTTCTATTTTCTTTATTAATCCCGAAGATTTGAAATACTCATTATGTGTTTTTAAAGCATCATAGTATCCTATAAATTCTTTCTCGATTAATCCCGCTCCCAAAACTTTCCATGGCAATAATTCTGAGGCAATTAAAAGCGTTTCAAAATCAGGAAAAGCGATAACCATCTTGGCGTGTAAATCTTTTAAACTACTTATCGCTTTTTCTATATCAATATGATCTATTTTAAAACCATTTCGGGAAACAAAATAAGTTTCTTCAAGATTTCTTCTTAGATAAATGGTACAGTAAGACCCCATATATTTTTTCTGAACCACAAATTCAGTTACCCCTTTTTCTACATAATAATTTACAGCTTCTTCAATGCTTTCTATTTCGTTTCTTGTCTTGCTTTTTGGCGCTGGCGAAATGGTTGGCGAAAAATCATTTATCTTATTTTTACAAAACCACTCTATTCTATTTCTTACTTTATAGTCTAACATCTTTTACTTTTTTTGAATGATTACGGCACTTGTTGGATAAATTCCTTTTACACAATCTCCTACTCCATAAAATGACTTAGGATTTGAAAAAATTTCGTTGATCAATTCTATAAATTCTGCATTCGAAAGTTCAAAATCATGATCGTCGTGTCTGAATTCTTCTGTCATTTCATAATTTACATTAAAATCTTTGTCCGGCGTTGTCACAAATAATTGAGTAAATTGGGTATTATCGCGAATCCAGACGAGTATTTCTTTTGCTTCTTTTAGTGAATTATGCTCAATAACTTCGCTTAAAATAACCTGCCCTTCAAAACCTCTAATTTCCTCAAGGTTTTCGATCCATCGTAAATTATCACTCTTTTCTATTCCAGTAATTTTATCTGCGACATGCTTAAAATCAACCTCATCATAAGCGCAATATTCCTGCGAAAATCCCTTTTTGAGTAACATCTTATAATATTGCAATTCACCACAGCCAAAATCTAAAACCGGTTCATCAAAATCGATTTTACTGCAAATAAATTCTTTTCTCGATTGATGTGTATCTGTAAATACAAATTGTACTTCGTTATCAAAATAAGCTTCTAACTGAGGTTTAAATTTTTCGAATTGTACCGGAGAACGCATGATTCTCTTGATAAAAAGATAAAATACGAAATATGGAATTCCGGAAATATTAGTTAACATCGTAATATGCTTTTGAATAAAGTAATCGTCTATATAAGTATAAACCGCATATTTATTGGTAAAATGCGAAAACAAAGCTACAAGCGAAAATTTTTGTAATGCCTCTCTAACCGTTTTCCCTTCAATCTTTAATTCGTAATTATTACCAATTTTATGTTTCAGTAAAATTCCGCCAATGTATTTTGATAAAAGGTAATTTTCATTTTTATACCATCCCGAATCGATGAAAAAAGTGGCAACATCAATGGTACATTTCTCCGTATCAACTTCATTGTAATTCTTCCCTAACCAAGAAATTACAGTTTCACTCAAACCTAAATTTTCTTTATACAAATGATTAAATAATTCAGTTGCTATATTTAAAGCCAATAACGGACTGCAATAACTTTGAAAATCGATTTGATTTCCTTCTTCAGGTAAATAACTGTTCTTGCCATCTAAAAAAACACAGTGGTATTCGTTGTTAGAAACCACATTTCCAATTACGATTCCGTCCTTTAATTCCTTCAAGTATAAACCTTGATCTGTATTTGGATTTTTATAAAGAACATCTAAAAAGTGTTTATTCTCTGATTTAAGTTTTATAATCATTGCGCTTATTTTTTGTTTGACAAATATATCTTTGTCTCTACGCAGTTATTGTGCGTAGTTAAACTATTTTTTTATTTCTCTTCTCTATTAAACGGTTTTTCAAATATTGGGCGGATCATTTTCCAGATAATCACCGAATAGTCTTTATTATTTAGCATTGCAAATAATACACCCTGGTACTGACAAGTCTGAAAATACAAAGCCGTTTCTTTTCGGGATTCCAATACTTTAAAATCGGCTTTGCATTGGTTTTCGATGATCTGATATTGGTTCTCTAAATCGCTTTTGGTTTGTTTTACCCAATCAAAAAATTCATCGGGAACACGCTCCAAAATTTCTTCCATAGACTTATTTGTTTTCAGATATTCCCAAATATTCAGATTAGAAACCTGAGTGATGATTCGGTGCAAACGAAGGTATTCTTCAAATTTTATTTTCACCCTAAAATCATTTGCATATTTAATGATGAAACCTTCTTTGTTATCAACTTCCATTTCTTTTAAAATCAGAATGTCTTTGATTCCGTCGAATTTTTCAACCATAGGAAAACCAATATCTTCCAACGGAAATTCTTCACCGGACTGTGTATCAATAACCGCGAGTAAAACCAATTCTTCTGCCGCACTATAATCTAAAACGATTCGGTTTTCGGGATAAATAATTTCAAACAAATAGGTTTTCGCTTTATCCAAAAGTGACCAGGAGTTTCTGTATTTTCCATGCAACATTTCATTTGCCTTATCCGACTGATCGCTCGAAAAAGAACCTCTGCTCGCCATAAAAGGAACCTCATCTATCCAATATAAAATTCCTAATGAACCATCCATTTTATCGTAAACTTCAAAAGTGGTATCAGGCAGAATTTGATTTTCCATTTCGCCTAAATTGAAAAACTTAGGAAAAGGTCTTGCTACCACATTATCGTTTTCATCTAAGATCAAACCTCTGCAGGCTAATGTCACCTCATTCCAAACTTTCTCGAATTGCGCATTTTGAGTGTAATTGTAAATATATAAATCATGTTTAGGGTGTTTGTTTACCTTTACATAATTTTTAGAAAGCATCTCTTTTAAAAGTGTTGTATTCATTAGTTCTTATCTTTCAACAAAGATTCAGAAACTAGTGCGCAGTCATTTTGCGTAGTTTTATTTTTAAGGGACAAAGTTGCAAAGGTTCATAGAGGCAAAGGTTTCTTTTGAATTGCCTCCTGCTTTAGCTGGAGGAAAAATAAAGTTTATTTAGTTAGGCTTTAGCCAAAGCTCATTTTTTTGGCTAAAGCCTTTTTTAATTCCATTATAAATACCTCCAGCTAAAGCAGGAGGCAATTCAATATATTATTTAAATCTTTGCCAGCATCTTTGTCAAAGTTTGAAACTTTGACAAAGATTTTTGACAGTCTTACTTAGATTTTAATCATTTAAAAATTCATATCGCAAGTATTCTTTCAAATTGTTTCCAAACATAATAATATCGGCACCCCAGACAGAAATAACCGGCGATAGATATTTATCTTCAAAGACTACGAGAACACGATGATAATACATTGGTATGTATCCTACTATTTTTGAAACATCAAAACCAGCCTCGGTTAAAACAGTTTGTGCTTCAATTTTATTATCATTAAGCTCCTCAATAATCCATCTCGATTTTTCGTAATCTTCAGGATATTGATAAAAGAAATTATCCTCAGAATATTCTATATCTGATTCATCCTCCGAATTAATTGAAATGGTTGGTCTATCTAAATTAGAAAAAAGCAAAAGCATTTCTCTATATTCCCAGGGAAAATCAAATCCAAATAATATTTGCAATTGATCAATTTCTTTTCTGCTGATACCGTTTACAAGTTTACTATCAGGTTGAATTTGAAATCCATAGATGTCATTGTAAAGTTGTATTTTTTGAAGCCTCTTTTCTATTTTATATTTAAGGTCTTTGATTGTCATCATCTTTCTATTTTTTAAATAAAAGCCACGAACCCATTTATGAATCCGTGGCTTAAATTTAGTCAATTAATAATTGTGTCACAGCAGCCGGATTTATCGCCCATTGTGCATCATAAACCTCATCGGCAAATTTATCTTCGGTAATTGTCAATCCCTGCGCTTCCGCTTTAAGCTTTAACAAACTACCAATATTCAATTTACTGCTCAATTTTGCCAACAATGCCTGAACTCCTTTAAAATCCAAACCTTGTACGACCTGGCCTCCAAAAGTCATCTCTAACCAAACAATCTCTCTTTTGGCTACATCAAGAACTCCAAAAACCAAACCTTTGGCAATATTCTGCGTCACACGAACCTGATGATCTACACACGACGGATCGTAAGCTACACCGGTTTTCTCCGAAATTTTCATCGGGTGTTTGCTGTTCATCCAACCTACAACTAAATTTGGCGTAATACTTCCGTTACAGTACGCATTGCAAGTAAAAGTTACAAATTTGGCTTTGGCTTTTGCCAATTCGTCTATATTAATGTTGATGTACTCCGCAGTTCCAATTTTATTCGGAATACTTCTGATATCACCACTATGCTGACAACCCGTAGTCGTCAATCGGCTGAACGAACAAATATCCGATTTCTCCTCGTATGCAATATGACAGCTCAAATCCATATCTAAATGCTGCGCTGGTAAACCTGCACCCCACTGCATAAACAATCGTACTTCATTACCTTCAACCGGGAAACGCGTTCCCATTAAAGCCACCGGTAAATCCTGAACAGTATCGCTACGATCTCCAATCGAAACTGGCATATTAAACAATTGTGGATCTATATAAATAGTCTTGTTTGGATTTACGATTGCAGCAAATCGTTTCTTCATTGCTAAAAGGCACAATTCTTCGATTTGATTTTTCATCGCCTCTAATTGCTCTTCATCATACAAATTCAACAACGCATTTGGCGCAATTCGTTTATTAGTTCCTCCCAAAGGTTTCACACTTCTTTGCATGTTTTTATCAAAATAATTCTGAGCATATATATTTAAGGTAAACACCAAACGAGCCGGAACTTTATCAATAATCTCCGTAAAATGCGCCACAGTTTCATCAGCACCAAACCAAAGCATGTTCGAAAATAAAGAACGAGCAAACAATCCTGGGCGTTGTTTCAGTAATGCGAATGTTTTGTCTGCATCCATTTTCAATCTTGACGTGTTTACCTTGCTTTGCCAAACATCATACACCTGGTTGTAAAACACATCCATCAAAAAAGCTAATTTTTCGAAGCCTTTTCTTTTACTGTATTCAGCCAAACGCAACGCTCTGATCACACGAACCCACATTCCTCTTTTTGGATGCATGATTTCGCACATTGCTTCTACTTCCATATCCATAGTATTTAGCCAATTTGCCACCATTAAACATTCTTTTCGGGAATATTTAAGCTTCAGATCTTTCTGAGAAGCAATTCTGGCCTGCGCACTTGCGTCTAAACCGATATGTAAATGTTGTGCGTTTTTAGTCGTTCTTTTAATAATCGTTTTTGGTTCGATAATTTGTAGTAATCCTGTATTCTTAAACCATAAATATCTTAAGACATCTGTTGGTGTTTTTAAAAATTGTGACGCTTCCTCTTCTTTGTCATTTTCGATCAAAAGATCAATAACAAGCATTAGCGTTTCCTTCATGGCGACATCGGTTTTTGGCAAAGGCAAATATTTCATCGCTGCTTTTAAACTATCTACCTGCGTAGCATCTAAAGCCGTTTTCGATTCCAATAATGATAAATAGAAATCATTTAAGTCTTTTTCTGTCCATAATTCAAGAACTTTCAATTTGCTTCCTTGTCCGTATTTTTCGATTTTACCAAATTCAAACGGAGTTCCACAGAATGGACAACCGTTGTATCTTTCTAACGGGAAAGTATGATCGGGAATAATATGTCCGCATTGCAAAGTTGTTCCGTTTTTTGTCTTGAAAACATTTGCAAAAAAAGTAGCCAGATGATCAAAAACAGATTCACCTGTTGGGATATCCCATTCTTTCACCAAAGGAGTCCAGTTTTTATCCGTTCCTAAAACTTCTTTCAGAACCTCTAAAAAATCAACTTTATAGTTTGGGCTTACATTATTTAAAGCGTGTAACAAAGACTCTGAAAATGTAAAACCAAGTTTTGAAACATTGGCCGTCAAAACCGATGTTGTTGCTGATAATTTTTTGACATCATTCGTTATCATTTCTGATGGAATGAAAATTGCATTTTGACGCAGACTGATTTTTAATAATGTTGTTGTTTTCATTTTTTTTAATTTTAAAATTTAGATAATTGCGTTTCTGATTCTACCTAAAAGATTTGAAGTAAGAAACGCTTGACCTGAAATTGGAGTGTAATGGACTAACTAATCTAAATGGAGGCGTTTCCGCCAGGAAGTAAGTTAATCTTGACCCTCTTTATTATTCCTGATAATTTTGAAACTTGCCGGACTCGAACCGGAAATACCAATGTTCTGAAGTAAGTTTGAATTGACCCTGAATAGTGAAGCAGATGGGATTCGAACCCACGACCCGGACATTAAAAGTGTACGAAGTAAGTTTTGATTGACCTTTTGGTGATAATTTCAAAACTACCTGCTCTAACCGCTGAGCTACTGCCTCATAATAAATTGTGTTAACCGGTAATGGTGTAAGTGTGTACGTGGAAAGTTTTTCGAAGTAACTTAAACTTGACCGTATTAACTCAATTTTTATTTCAATGAACGTCTGTTCTTATTTCCTGAGCAAAGATTTCAAAACCACTACGCAATTATTTTGCGCAGTAGAAAAAAGAATTTTATATTTGAGTAAATATTAATTTTAAAAAAGTGTGTAAGTCCCAGAGGGACGTTATAACTATAGATTTTTCAGATTACAAAAGTATAAGTCCCAGAGGCACGACATATTTGTAGATTTTTTCAGATGCATTTGAAGAACCCCAGCGGGGTGACATATTCGATCAATGAAAGGAAAATAAAAGGTACCGCTCCGCTGGAGCTTTTGATTCTATGTTAAAATTTGGCAATAAATATTCAGCTCTTACAGAGCTTCTCATTAGATTTAAATAAAAAATACCATATGAATTTAGAGAAAATCTATTCTGAATTACTCTTGAACATTGGCTTTTCATTAAATGAAATTCAGCAAAACTGGATGAATTTAGAAAAGGCATATTCTAAAAAATCAAGGCATTATCACAATCTCACGCATTTAAAAGAAATGATTGAGAGCTTTGAGGTCTATCGGAATAAACTTGAAAATCCGAATGAAGTATTGTTCTCCATTTTTTATCATGATATTGTTTACTCTTCTTCCAGAAAAGACAATGAACTGAAAAGTGCCGAGTTCGCTTTGTCAATTCTTCCCGAAAATATCAACCTTAATAAACAATTCATTTTTGATGCAGTCTGTGCCACACAGCTCCATGCGCATAATACAATTGAAGACATTAACTGGTTAATCGATTTTGATTTGAAGATTCTGACTAAAGATTGGGAAGATTATAAAATCTATTTTGAACAAATTAGAAAAGAATACCGTATTTATCCTGACTTCCTCTACAATCCCGGACGTGCCAAAGCATTGAGACATTTTCTGGAAAACGAGTTTATTTTTCAAACGGATGAGTTCAGAGATTTGTATGAGGAAAAAGCCAGATTTAATATTGAAAAAGAGATAAAGTTATTAAGCTAAAAATTGAATCTCGCAAAGACGCGAAGTCGCAAAGTTTTATTTAAAGTAATTAATTAAACGCACAGTTTGTCATTTTAATCCTTTAATCTCTGGCTTAAAAAAACAAAAAACTTTGCGCCTTCGCGACTTTGCGAGCAAAAAAACAAACTATGTCACAAAACAAAAACGCCTTAATTCGGTACAAAACCATTGACAAATGCCTCCAGAACAGATACCGGCAATGGACTTTAGACGATCTAATCGAATGCTGCTCCGATGCTTTGTTTGAATACGAAGGCCGTGCAAACCCCATCAGCAAGCGAACCATACAAATGGATATTCAGCTCATGCGAAGTGAGAAACTGGGGTACAATGCCCCAATTGTAGTATACGATAAAAAGTACTATAAATATGAAGACGACGAATTCACCATAACCGACATTCCGTTAACAGAAACAGATATGAACGTCCTCACCGAGACCGTTTCGATGTTAAAGCAGTTTAAAGATTTCTCACTCTTTAATGATGTGTCGGATATTCTACAGCGTTTGGAGGATAAAATCTACGCCGAAAAATCACATACCAAGCCTGTTATCTATCTCGACAAAAATGAAAAACTAAAAGGACTTCATTATCTGGATGAGATTTATCAGGCAATTATCAAGAAAGTAGCTCTGGTCATTACCTATAAATCGTTTAAATCCCGGGAGGAAAACAAATTTCATTTTCATCCCTTTATTTTAAAAGAGTTCAACAACCGATGGTTTTTGGTAGGAAAGAAAAAAGGTTCACAACCAATTACCAATTTGGCGCTGGACAGAATTATTGCTATTGATTATGATTTTAATCTGCCTTATTTAGACGAAGACTTTGATGCGGAACTTTTTTACAAAAACGTAATTGGTGTTACAGTTAACACTGGATCTCATCCCCGAAAGATTGAACTCTGGATTGATGAAATCAACGCGCCTTATGTTTTAACCAAACCCCTGCATCAAACGCAGCGGCTGATTAAAGAAAATGAAGACAAAAGCATTATCGTTCATTTGTTCATCACCCCAAATTACGAAATGGAGCGTATACTGCTGGGCTTTGGTAACGGCATTGAAGTCCTCAAACCCGAAAACCTTCGAAACAGGATGAAAACAATACTCGGAAAGGCAATTTCACGATATGAACAAGCAAATCCTATTGAATTAAAGCCATAATTTTTTACAAAATGTAGAATTTTATCCCAATTTAAAACCATAAAACAATTTTTACAGCATAAATTTTGTTAAAACATCAAAAAAGAATAGTATATTTCAATTAAAATTAAACCATAAACCCCTATAAATCAAGGGAATTTTTTAACTAACCAAAAAAATATGAAAAAATTATATGCGTGCATAGTATTTTTTGATTATATTTGAAATCGATATAGTTACATATGAAAGAGAAAACAATAGATTATATTTTGCGTGCTACATGGCAAGCTGTATCAAGAATGTACAACGAAGAGGCTGCTAAATACGATGCCACAATGGCCACCGGGTTTGCCCTTTTGAGTATAGATAAAGAAGAAGGAACCCCATCGACAGCTTTGGGACCAAGAATGGGCATGGAAGCCACAAGCCTAACCCGAACATTAAAATCAATGGAAGACAAAGGTTTGATTGTTCGCAAAAAAAACCCAACAGACGGTCGTGGTGTTTTGATCTACCTGACCGAATTTGGAAAAGAAAAAAGAGATTTATCTAAGAATACAGTTTTGAAATTTAATGAAACGGTAAGAAAACATGTTTCTGACGAGAAACTAAAACATTTTATCGAAGTTTCTGAAATCATAAACGAATTAATTCAGGATAAAAACATATTTAATCAAACAGACAAAATAGGAAATGAATAACCTTAGTCAATAGGGAAATTTCAAATTCAAAAAACAAAAACAAATATTAATGACTTATGAAACGCACAATTAAAAAAGTTGCTGTAATTGGATCCGGAATTATGGGTTCAGGAATAGCTTGCCATTTTGCCAATATTGGTGTTGAAGTTTTACTTCTTGACATCGTACCACGCGAGTTGACAGAAGCTGAAGCCAAAAAAGGATTAACGCTTGAAAGTAAAGCTGTTCGCAACCGAGTAGTAAACGAGCACTTGGCGAATTCATTAAAATCAAAACCATCTCCGATTTACAGTCAGAAATTCGCAAACAGAATTACGACTGGAAATACGACCGATGATATGGCAAAAATTGCCAATGTTGATTGGATTATTGAAGTTGTTGTGGAGCGTTTGGATATTAAAAAACTAGTATTCGAACAAATCGAAAAATTCCGTAAACCGGGAACTTTGGTTACATCAAATACATCTGGTATTCCAATTCATTTTATGAGTGAAGGAAGAAGCGAAGATTTCCAACAACACTTCTGCGGAACACACTTTTTTAACCCTGCGCGTTACTTAAAATTATTTGAAATTATTCCTGGTCCAAAAACTTCTACTGAAGTATTGGATTTCTTAAACGAATACGGATCTAAATTTTTAGGAAAAACATCTGTTGTTGCTAAAGATACTCCGGCGTTTATTGGAAACAGAATTGGTATTTACGGAATCCAGAGTTTATTCCACTTGGTAAAAGAAATGGGATTAACAATTGAAGAAGTTGATAAATTGACTGGTCCTGTAATTGGTCGTCCAAAATCGGCTACTTTCCGTACGGTTGACGTTGTTGGTTTAGATACTTTGGTACACGTTGCCAACGGTATTTATGAAAACTGCCCAACAGACGAACAACACGAATTGTTCAAACTTCCTGATTTTATCAACAAAATGATGGAGAACAATTGGTTAGGTAGTAAAACAGGACAAGGTTTTTACAAAAAGGTAGATAAAGATATTCTTTCTTTAGACTTAGATACATTAGAATACCGTGCTGCTAAAAAAGCAAACTTCGCTACACTTGAACTTACAAAAACAATCGATAAACCAATCAACCGTTTTAAAGTTTTAGTAAAAGGAAAAGACAAAGCAGGAGAATTCTACCGTAAGAGTTTCGCCGGAATGTTTGCTTACGTTTCAAACAGAATTCCTGAAATATCAGACGAATTATACAAAATTGATGATGCCATGAAAGCTGGTTTTGGATGGGAAAATGGTCCATTCGAAATTTGGGATGCTATTGGTGTTGCCAATGGAATTGAAATCATGAAAGCTGAAGGTTTAGCTCCAGCTGCGTGGGTTACTGAAATGTTAGCTTCAGGAAGCGAAAGTTTCTACTCTGTAAAAGAAGGAGCCACTTATTTCTATAACATTCCAACAAAATCACAAGCTAAAGTTCCTGGACAAGATTCATTCATTATTCTGAACAACATTCGCGAAAGCAAAAAAGTTTGGAGCAATAGTGGTGCAATCATTGAAGATTTAGGAGATGGAATTTTGAACTTAGAATTCCAATCTAAAATGAATACAATTGGTGGAGACGTACTTCAGGCCATCAATAAAGCAATCGACTTATCTGAAAGAGAATACCAAGGTTTAGTTATTGGTAATCAAGCAGCGAATTTCTCTGTTGGAGCTAATATCGGAATGATCTTCATGATGGCGGTTGAGCAGGAATATGACGAATTAAACATGGCGATCAAATTGTTCCAGGACACTATGATGCGCGTTCGTTACTCTTCAATTCCAGTTATAGTAGCGCCTCACGGAATGACTTTTGGTGGTGGATGCGAAATGAGCTTACATGCTGATAAAGTAGTTGCTGCTGCTGAAACGTACATGGGATTAGTTGAATTTGGTGTAGGTGTACTTCCAGGTGGTGGTGGATCTAAAGAAATGGCTTTGAGAGCTTCAGACTTATTCCGCAAAAACGACGTGGAATTAAACGTTCTTCAAGAATATTTCTTAACCATCGCAATGGCTAAAGTTTCGACTTCTGGTTATGAAGCTTTTGATACCGGACTTTTACAACATGGAAAAGACGTTATCGTAGTTAATAAAGATCGTCAGATTGCAGAAGCTAAAAAACACGCTTTGTTAATGGCAGAAGCTGGTTATACACAACCAATCAGAAGAACTGATGTTAAAGTATTAGGAAAACAAGCTTTGGGTATGTTCTTAGTTGGAACAGATCAGATGGAAGCAGGAAAATACATTTCTGAGCACGATAAAAAAATCGCTAACAAACTGGCTTATGTAATGGCTGGTGGTGATTTATCTGAAGCGACTTTAGTATCTGAACAATATTTATTAGATATCGAACGTGAAGCTTTCTTGAGCTTATGTACAGAAAGAAAAACTCTGGAAAGAATTCAATACATGTTGACTAAAGGAAAACCACTTAGAAATTAGAAAATAGAAACAAAGAGAATAGAATATAGATTTCAGACTTGGTAAAGTCAATTTTCTATACTCTATCTTTTATACTCTTAAAAAATAGAATAAAGAGAAAAGAATAAAGGTTTTGAGACAAAGTAACAGTCTATTTTCTATGATCTATTTTCTATAATCTTAAAAAAACGAAACAAATGAAAACAGCATATATCGTAAAAGCTTACCGTACTGCGGTAGGAAAAGCACCAAAAGGGGTTTTTAGATTTAAAAGACCTGACGAATTAGCAGCAGAAACCATTCAGTTTATGATGGACGAGTTGCCTAATTTTGACAAAAAACGTATTGATGACGTTATGGTTGGAAATGCCATGCCGGAAGCAGAACAAGGACTTAACGTTGGACGTTTAATCTCTTTGATGGGATTAAAAGTAGAAGATGTTCCTGGTGTAACGGTTAACCGTTATTGTGCATCCGGATTAGAAACTATCGGAATGGCAACTGCAAAAATCCAATCAGGAATGGCAGATTGTATCATTGCCGGTGGAGCCGAAAGTATGAGTTTTATTCCGATGGGAGGTTACAAACCAACTCCGGATTATAAAGTGGCTGCTGCAGGTCATGAAGATTACTACTGGGGAATGGGACTAACTGCTGAGGCGGTTGCCAACCAATACAAAATCTCCAGAGAAGATCAAGATGAGTTTGCTTACAACTCACACATGAAAGCCTTAAAAGCTCAGGCTGAAGGAAAATTTGACAAACAAATTGTTCCAATTACAGTTGAACAGACTTTTATCAATGAGAATGGTAAAAAAGAAACTAAATCATACGTTGTAAAACAAGACGAAGGTCCAAGAGCCGGAACTTCTGTTGCTGCTTTGGCTGGCTTAAGACCTGTTTTTGCTGCTGACGGAAGTGTAACTGCAGGAAACTCTTCTCAAATGAGTGACGGTGCTGCTTTTGTTTTAATCATGAGCGAAGAAATGGTAAAAGAATTAAACCTTGAGCCAATTGCACGTTTGGTAAACTTTGCTTCTTCTGGTGTTGAACCAAGAATTATGGGTATCGGTCCTGTAAAAGCAATTCCAAAAGCGTTGAAACAAGCAGGTTTAACACTAAATGATATTGAGTTAATTGAACTAAATGAAGCTTTTGCTTCACAAGCTTTAGCAGTAACTCGCGAATTAAACATAAACCCGGATATCATAAACGTAAACGGTGGAGCTATCTCTTTAGGACACCCTCTAGGTTGTACAGGAGCTAAACTTTCTGTTCAGTTATTCGACGAAATGAAACGCAGAGGCAATAAATACGGAATCGTTTCGATGTGTGTGGGAACTGGACAAGGTTCTGCAGGGATTTACGAAGTTCTTTAACGAAGAGAGAATAGAATATAGAATAAAGAGAATAGATGTTTTTTTTAGAGTAAAGAGAAAAACAAAGATTACAAAAAGTAATAAAAAACCTACTTTTAATATATGTTTTCTTATCTTGGCTCAAAAAACATGAGGCATAATTATAAGAACTTGAAGATTTGGAAACTCGGAATTACAATCGCCAATGAAATTTCTGACGTATTAATGGAATTTCCGAAACACGAACGATACGATTTGAGTTCTCAAATAAGCAGATGTTCGGTTTCGATGCCTAGTAATATTGCTGAAGGTTCTTCAAGAACTGATAAGTCTTTCAGTCATTTTTTAGACATATCTCTCGGTTCTTCATTTGAACTGATTACGCAATTATTAATTGCGACACATAGAAAATACATAAACGAAATACAATTTAACCAATTAGAAATTAAAATAGAAGAATTTCAAAGAATGACAATGGGTTTTCAAAACGGACTAAAGTAAAAGTCTATTTTCTATTCTCTATATTCTATTTTCTTTCATAAAAAAACAAAAGCAATGGCAGATACAATCGAAAAAAACGTAACCCGTGGTGGTCAGTTTTTAGTTAAAGAAACAAAATGCGAAGATATCTTCACACCGGAAGATTTTTCGGAAGAGCAATTAATGATGCGTGACTCTGTAAAAGAGTTCGTTGACAAAGAATTATGGGCGCATAAAGATCGTTTTGAGAAAAAAGATTATGCCTACACAGAATCTTCTATGCGTAAAGCTGGAGAACTAGGACTTTTAGGAGTTGCTGTTCCTGAAGAATACGGTGGATTAGGAATGGGATTCGTATCTACAATGTTAGTTTGCGATTACATTTCGGGAGCTACTGGATCTTTCTCAACTGCTTTTGGTGCACATACCGGGATTGGAACTATGCCAATTACACTTTACGGTACTGAAGAGCAAAAGAAAAAATACGTTCCTAAATTAGCTTCAGGAGAATGGTTTGGAGCTTATTGTTTGACTGAGCCAGGCGCAGGATCTGATGCTAACTCCGGAAAAACGAAAGCAGTTTTATCTGAAGATGGAAAATCTTACTCAATTACAGGACAAAAAATGTGGATCTCGAATGCAGGTTTCTGCAGCGTTTTCATCGTTTTTGCGCGTATTGGTGATGATAAAAATATTACAGGTTTCATCGTAGAAAATGATCCATCAAACGGAATTTCTATGAATGAAGAAGAGCATAAGTTAGGAATCCGTGCTTCTTCTACTCGTCAGGTTTTCTTCAACGATACAAAAGTTCCTGTTGAAAACATGTTGTCTGAAAGAGGAAACGGTTTCAAAATCGCTATGAATGCTTTGAACGTTGGTCGTATCAAACTGGCTGCAGCTTGTTTAGATGCTCAGCGTAGAGTTACTACAAATGCGGTAAAATATGCTAACGAAAGAATTCAGTTCAACACTGCGATTTCATCTTTTGGAGCTATCCGCTCTAAACTGGCTGAAATGGCTACTAATGCTTACGCTGGAGAAAGTGCTTCTTACCGTGCTGCAAAAGATATCGAAGACAGAATCGCTGCCCGTGAAGCAGAAGGAACTACACATCAGGAAGCTGAATTAAAAGGTGTTGAAGAATACGCTATCGAATGTTCGATCTTGAAAGTAGCAGTTTCTGAAGACGTACAATCTTGTGCTGACGAAGGAATTCAAATTTTTGGAGGTATGGGATTCTCTGAAGACACTCCAATGGAAAGTGCCTGGAGAGATGCTCGTATCGCTCGTATCTACGAAGGAACAAACGAAATCAACAGAATGCTTTCTGTAGGGATGTTAATCAAAAAGGCTATGAAAGGTCACGTTGATTTATTAGGACCTGCTATGAAAGTTCAGGAAGAATTAATGGGAATTCCGTCTTTCGACACTCCTGATTTCTCTGAATTATTTGCTGAAGAAAAAGGAATCATTGCTAACTTGAAAAAAGTTTTCTTAATGGTAGCCGGAAGCGCTGTTCAAAAATATGGCCCGGATTTAGATTCACACCAACAGTTATTAATGGCTGCTTCTGATATCTTAATCGAAATCTACATGGCAGAAAGTACAATTCTTAGAACTGAAAAATTAGCCAAAAATCAAGGTGAAGCTAAAGTACAAGAGCAAATTGCTATGGCAAAATTATACTTGTACAAAGCAGTAGATATCGTTAACTCAAGAGGAAAAGAAGGAATTATTTCTTTTGCCGAAGGTGACGAACAACGTATGATGTTAATGGGACTAAAACGTTTCACAAAATACACAAACAATCCAAATGTTGTGGCCTTAAGAGAGGTTATTACATCTAAATTAGTTGCAGAAAACGAATACTGCTTCTAATATGAAAATAGTTTTTAGCTTTTAATTTGTTTAAACCCGCACTAATCCGAAACAGTGCGGGTTTATTTTTTATTTTTTTTCAGACGATTTGCTAAAATCACATCCGCAATATTTTTGCAGTCATTTGCAAAATATTCGTTAAAGTTAACTCTCAGACCACTAGAGAATAGTTAAATATCGATTGTATTGCTTTATATTTAGCAATCTAAAAACTCTAAAAAACATAAAATGAAACAAATTAACCTAATTGCTCTGATTTTATGGTGCAATTTTACCACGAGTGTATTTGCACAAAAAAACAAAAAAATGGATATTATAGCCTATTACACAGGTGATGACAAGCTAATTAACGAATACGAAGTAAGCAAACTAAATCAAATTATCTTTAGTTTCCTCCATTTAAAAGAGGGAAAGCTAAGCGTTGATTCTGCAAAAGATTCTACTACTATCAAATATTTGGTTTCGTTAAAAGCTTCAAATCCACAATTAAAAGTTATTCTTTCGCTTGGTGGCTGGGGAGGTTGTGAGCCTTGTTCTGCAGCTTTTTCAACAGCTGAGGGAAGACTTACTTTTGCCAAATCAGTAAAAGAAGTCAGTAATTATTTTAAAGTAGACGGTTTAGATTTAGATTGGGAATATCCGGCAATTGAGGGACTGCCAGGACATTTGTTTCAACCGGCTGATAAACCGAATTTTACAGAACTAATCAAAATTCTACGCTCAACTTTAGGTAAAAAATATGAATTAAGCTTTGCTGCCGGAGGTTTTCAAAAAGCCTTAGACGAATCGATTGACTGGAAAAAAGTAATGCCTTTAGTAAACCGTGTAAATATTATGAGTTATGATTTGGTAAACGGATACTCAAAAGTTACAGGACACCATACTCCTTTATATAGCACTAACCCAAAAGAAGAATCTACAAACAAAGCCGTTGAATATTTATTGAAACTGGGAATTCCAGCAGAAAAATTAGTGATTGGAGGAGCCTTTTATACCAGAACCTGGAAAAATGTTGAAAACATCAATAACGGTCTATATCAAGCCGGTGAACATGTTCAAGGTGTATCTTTCAAAGGCTATGCTCCTTTTTACACAGAAGCTAATGGCTGGAAATATTTTTGGGACGATAAAGCCAAAGCTCCTTTCTGGTACAATGAAAAAGAAAAGACATTTGCTACAGGAGATAATCTAACGTCTATAAAAGCCAAAGCAGAATACGTGAAAGCCAAAAACCTGGGCGGAATTATGTTTTGGGAACTTCCTCTGGATGCTACGCGAAACGGAATGGTCAATACTATTTATGAGGTTAAAACCGCTAAATAAAAATGCTACAACATTAAAAAACGGCAGCTATTCAAAAAATAGCTGCCGTTTTCTTTATCGCAAAAGTTTAAAATTTGTTGTCAAATAATCATTTACAATATATCAAAAGTTTAGAAACACAATACTTAAAGACTAAAATACTTACTTCTTATTCTCTTCTACTTTTGGAGCTCGAATCACCCCATCATAAGAAATAAATGCCCTATTGTTACTGGTGATTGTAAGTGTTGTATTTCCGTTATAAAAAATGGAAAACATCAAAACATATACATCATTCTTTCCCTTAACTGTAGCCTTTACAATATAACTTTTCTTTTTTTGCTCAACTTTAATATCTTCCGGAGTCCCTTCAAATTTAATTCCACCATCTCCTCCATAATCAACATTAAATGCACGACCAAAAAAAGGTAAATCGCAGGTAGTTTTTTCTGTATTAAACTTTAAAAAATAAGTATTGTAATCCAGAATAATAAACCTTCCTCCCTGTGGGGTCAGTTTTTGCGCTTCAAAATCAAATTTTCTAGAAGCAACCAGTGCTTCAATTTCCTTTTGTTGCTGTAGTTCTCTTTCTGCCTTTAATTCTTTTTTTGTCTTTTCCTGTCCAGAAACAGAAATAGTTAAAAAACAGCATAACACCAATAAAATGGATAATTTAGTTTTCATAAAATAAAATTAAACAGGTTAAAAGATACCTCTATTTTCTCGTAAATCGCATCATGGCTATATCACCAGAAATAAAGTGCAATGTTTTTCCTTCATCTGTAATATCGTAAGAGGTTATTTTAGGTAAAGTACTCATAAAAACCTGTTCCCCCTGCTGCGCATCCTTACACATCATTTTGGTTGTAGCCATAGGCTGTGTCAGATCAATTTTATTTCCAGTCACGGCAAATGCTCCATTAAAAGAATTGCAGCCATTATTTCCAGACACGCGATTTTCTTTTAGATCAAAGTTAATAGTTGGTTTTTTATTTGGATACAAACCGTCAAAAGCAATTCTTGGACCGCTTATATAGTTGAGCTCCCAGGTTCCTTCAAGTTTAGAAACCGCATCCCCTTTTGGGGTTTTAGATGTATTGCAGGAAATTAAAACAACTCCCAAAAAAACTAAAGTTAAAATATTCTTGATCATAATATTTAAGATTAAATTAGAAAATAATTAAGGTATTGATTTTCATTTTTTAATTCGGAGGTATACGAAATTACGTAATATTTTTGGGTTCTTTACTTAAAGTCCCATTAAATTACCATCAATAGTTTTAGATTTTTTTAACTGTCAGCTCTAATCCATGTCGGAATTTTATGTTAAATTTACTTAATCTTTAATATAAAAGCCTCCTATTATGAAAAAAATAATCGTTTCCTTCGCTATAATTACAGCTTTAATCGTTGGTTGTAAGACCAGTACAAAATCAAGTGATGCTAAAAACCTTACAGTAACTCTAGAGCCAAAAAGCAATAGCACAGTGACCGGAACCGCTACTTTCACCGAAAAAAATGGCAAAGTAACTTTTGTTGCAAAAATGACTGGTCTACAACCGGGAGTTCACGCGATACACATTCATGAAAAGGCAGATTGTAGTGCTGCTGATGGAAGTTCAGCAGGAGGCCACTGGAACCCAACTTTTAAAAAACACGGGAAATGGGGTGTTGCTGAATACCACAAAGGAGATATCGGAAACTTTACGGCTGATGCTAAAGGTAACGGAACTATAACACTAACTACTGACGAATGGTGTATTGGCTGCGGAGATGCCTCCAAAGATATTCTTGGAAAAGGATTAATCGTTCATCAGGGAACTGATGATTTTACGACACAACCTACTGGAAATGCGGGTGGAAGAGCGGCCTGTGCCGGAATCATTAAATAAAAAAGAATAACACCACATTTTCACAAAATTTGGTGGTTATTTCATTTAAAATTTACCCTAAAACAAGAAAAAGATATAGCTTTGCAGCTATAAATTAAAAGTTAATGATTAACCCATCGGCACCAGGCTGGATAGACAAGTTTTTTAGCGAACAGAAGTTTTCAGAAGCTATACCTTTTGAGACTGCAGATTCGTTCTACAATAAAGTCAGAGAAACCGGTTTTATTTACGGTCATATCATTGCTATTGATTCTCAAATTCCGATTCCGATAAAAGGATGGTTCAAAACCGAAATTTCCAAAGTAGCTTTATTAAATACTTTGTATGGTGTTTTTTGTTTGGAAAAAAGAAGTTCAGAACCTAATAATTTTATTTCTGAGGTTTTAAAATTTTACAAAGAAATGAGTCCGGAAGGATTTAATTTATTCAAAATTTTACTTCCAAAAGATACACCTTCTCTTTCCTTAGAAAATATCATAGACCAAAGGGTTCAGACCAATGACAGCATTATCGGTAAAAACTTTTCGCATTTAGTGACCAATGCGCTTCTGTTTATTGATGTCCTTGCTTTCAGGCAATATTTAGAACACGGTTCAATACCTGAAAAATACTTAAAACGAATCGAAGAAACAGTACTGGGTATTGTGGCTCTGGCTTTAAAAACCAAAACCATAAAATCGCAACATGACGATTTGTTAATTAAACTTTTTGAAGCTTCGATCAGATATTCTAAATTTTCAAAAGTAACGGTTGATACTTTAGAAACTTTACAACTGGACTATTACAACAACCAACTCGAATATTATTATCTAATCGATATGGCCGGAATGGCTTTATGGAGTGATGGTGTTGTAGAAAATGAAGAAGCTTACTTTTTATACTCTTTAGGATCGATGATGGGCGTTTCCGACGATTTTGTTACCAAAAGTATTGAAACCACGAACACCTTTATCACCACACACAAAAAGAAGATTCCTTATTTCAACTATTCCAATCCTGTAAAACATTTTTACGATCAGATGACCCATAGTGTGGTAAAACTAATTGTAAGAAACAAAAACAGATTGGTTAAGGAAATCATCCAAAGCAAAGAATTAATGGTCCTACTGGCTTATTCGACTACCAGAGATCTGGATGCTAAGGAAAAGAAGAAAGTAAAAAAACAGCTTCTGGATATCTGCAAAACGATTCCGTCACTGACTATCTTTTTACTACCTGGAGGAAGTTTATTATTACCAATTCTGATAAAATTTATTCCAACTTTATTACCGTCTGCTTTTAATGAAAATCTGGACGAAAACGAATAAAAAAAATCGCCTCTTGAGGCGATTTTCTTTTTTATATTACAAGTCTAACTGATAAACCTGATCCAATTCTTCATTCGAACTGATGTTTACATTTAAATCGGTTACAAAACCAGAGTTCAAACCATAAACCCATCCATGAAGCATTAAATCCTGTCCGTTTTTCCAAGCACCTTGTACAATAGACGTTTTAGCCAAATTGTAAACCTGCTCTTTAGCATTGATCTCAACGAAAGCATTAAAACGCTCTGTTTCATCTGCGATTGAATTAAGGTACTTATCATGTAAACGATATTCATCTTTAATGTGACGGATCCAGTTGTCGATGATTCCTACAGACTGATTTCCCATAGCAGCTTTTACACCACCGCAACCATAATGTCCACAAACAATAACGTGTTTTACTTTTAAAACATTTACAGCATAATCCAGAACACTCAACATATTCATATCAGAGTGCACCACCATGTTGGCAATATTACGATGTACAAAAACCTCTCCCGGTTTAGCTCCAATAATTTCGTTTGCAGGAACACGACTATCTGAACATCCAATCCATAATAATGGTGGTGTTTGTCCTTTAGCCAAATCAGCAAAATAGTTTGGGTCTAACGCTAATGACCTTTCAACCCATTGTTTATTGTTTTCAAGTAACTGCTTATAAAACTCTCTCATTTTTTTTTGTTTTTTGAATGGTATTACCAGATGTTTAAATATATTAAAAACAACTTCACTGTAAAGTTATCTAATTTTAATACTTCTCACAATCAAGAAATACCTTAATTAATATAATTTATTTATAAATCTCCTTTTACCTTTTCTTTTTGAACTAAAGCTCTTTTAGCAACATCATAATAATGTTCAATAGACACGTGATTATTGATATCCGGCGAATTCTCAAGCTCATAAGCTTTCTTGAATCCTTTCAGCTTTACTTTAATATTTTCATCAATGGCTCTTGTTTCTTTAAATTCGCGAATCAAATCTAAAACATCGTGCGCAATATACTCTGTATCTGCGGCATTGATAATCACTTTAGAATTTTCAGGGATTTCATTTAAAGTCAGTTTAATTGCTGCCTTATTTAAGAATGAAACTTCCTGTGCTAAATCAATATGAATAACATCTCCATCTTCGTATTCTTCTTTTTTGAAACTGTACGCTCTTTTCAGGTTTCCTCTCAGTACGAAAATAATACTGATAACAATTCCCAAAGCAACTCCTTTAAGTAAATCTGTTGCTACAACAAATATCAAAGTTGCAATAAACGGTATAAACTGGTACTTTCCTTTTTCCCAGAAATGTTTGAAAGTGGCAGGTTTTGCTAATTTGTAACCTACTAAAATTAAAACAGTAGCCAAAGTTGCCAATGGTATTTTATTTAATAATGTAGGGATTGACAATACACTAATTAACAAAAGCACACCGTGAATAATAGCCGACATTTTAGACTTTGCTCCTGCATTATTATTGGCAGATGATCTTACTACAACTGATGTCATTGGTAAACCACCTAAAAGAGAACTAACTATGTTACCAATTCCTTGCGCTCTAAGCTCAACATTGGTATTAGTATAACGTTTTTGAACATCCATTCTGTCGGCAGCCTCAATACACAATAATGTCTCAATAGAAGCCACAATAGCAATTGTAATAGCAACCACCCAAACTTGCGGATTGGTAACCGCAGCAAAATTTGGTGTAATCAGAATAGATTTAAATTCATCAAAAGATTTTGGAACTGGCAAAGAAACCAAATGTTCTTTTGCAATTGCCAATGTGCTTCCTGTTGAAACAAAAAACTCATTTAAAAGTACTCCCGCAACAACAGCAACAAGTGCTCCCGGAATTAATTTAAGTCTCTTTAAAAAAGGAACTTTCTCCCAGGAAATTAAGATCACAAAGGAAACAAGTGAGACCACAACTGCTCCTAAATGTATGTGATTCAGAACGTCAAACAAAAATGAAAAGGAATTGCTTCCGTCATTTTGAATAAAAGCCTGATCACCTTCAAAATCAGCATCATAACCAAAAGCGTGAGGCAACTGTTTCAGGATGATAATAATTCCGATACCCGCCAACATTCCTTCAATAACGTTTGTTGGAAAATAATTTGAAATACTTCCGGCCTTTAAAAACCCTAATGCTAATTGAATTAATCCAGCAATAAAAACAGACATTAAAAACACATCGAAAGCACCTAAATCAGTAATGGCAGTTAAAATAATTGCTGTTAACCCAGCCGCTGGTCCGGAAACACTAATATGAGACTGGCTTAGGTACCCTACAATGATACCACCAATAACACCCGCAATAATTCCTGAAAACAAAGGTGCTCCAGAAGCCATTGCAATACCCAGACACAATGGAAGAGCCACCAAGAAAACCACTAAACCCGAAGCGAAATCAGATTTAAGGTTGGCAAAAAGATTGATTTTTTTTGTCATAATACAATACTAAAAAAATTATTCATTAACGATTGACCGCAATTATTCAAATGCAGTTTGATTCAAAATAATCGGAAGTATTATGCCAAGTTCGGAGGTGGAGCAAAAATGCTCGGGGAAATATTGTCTAGTTTTACAATATTTTCAGACACTATAGTCTTTTTTTCAATATAAACTGGCATAACAACTTCATGTTGAAGTATTGCCGGATAAACAGCAGCCTTAAGTTCTTTATGTGAATGTTCCTCTTCAGAAAAACTAAAAAATAGCGACGCATCATTGCTTTTCTTCATCACCGTCACTATAGTTGGGGTAGATAAGAATGCAATAAATATGAATAATAATATACGAGCGACTAATTTCATTGGAACAAAAATAACGTTAAACAAATAAAATCAAAGCGAGAGGCCTAAAAATTTATACAAATTTAACAAACATAAAAAAGCAGAATGATCAAACCCGACCATTCTGCTATAGTAATCATTTTAGGAACAACACATTACAACTCTTCTTCAAGCCATGCATTCATCATCCAGATTGTTTTTTCCTGCTCGGCAATGAAGTCACTCATCATAGAATTTGTCCCTTCATCGTTAATTTCATCCGATTGCTTTAGAATTTCTCTTTCAATTTTTAACAAATTAGACAACGAATTTACAATTAAGTGAACCGCTTTTTCGTCGTTTGAAATATTCTTTCCAACAGTTAATTTATTATTTTTAATATAATCTTCAAAAGTATGTAAAGGAGTTCCTCCAATAGTTAAAACCCGTTCTGCAATCATGTCAATTTTTAACTGGGCATCCGTGTACAATTCTTCAAACTTTACATGCAGATCAAAAAAACGTTTACCACGAATATTCCAATGTATTCCTCTTAAATTTTGGTAATATACCTGAAAATTTGACAACAGAATATTTAATTCTTTTACTAACAATTCTGATTCTTTTACTGGTAATCCTAAAATATTTGTCTTCATAGTTTTCATTTTATAATATGATTACTACAAATTTAAGATAAGTTCTTTTAAAATTATATAAAAAAAAATTATATTTTCTTATTTTTGCATCAAAAATTACTATCAAAATGACTATAACTCAATTGCAATATGTGTTAGCCGTTGCCGAACATAAAAATTTCACGCTTGCTGCCGAAAAATGTTTCGTTACCCAGCCAACGCTAAGTATGCAGATTCAGAAAATCGAAGAAGAATTAAATATTCTGATTTTTGACAGAAGCAAAAAGCCTATTCAGCTTACCGATATTGGTCAAAAAATTGTAAACCAAGCCAAGAATATTGTAAACGAAGCGGATCGTATTAAAGACATTGTAGAACAACAAAAAGGCTTCATTGGAGGAGAATTCCGTTTAGGAATTATCCCGACCATTATGCCCACACTTTTACCAATGTTTTTAAACAACTTCATCAAGAAATATCCAAAAGTTAAACTTCTAATTGAAGAGCTTAATACAGACGAGATCATTCTGAAATTAAAAAACGGCCATCTTGATGCTGCTATTGCTGCTACTCCGCTTGAAGATGAAAAAATAAAAGAAATCGTTTTGTATTTTGAGCCTTTTGTCGCTTATATTCCGGAGCATCACGCCAGTTTTCAAAAAGAAGAAATTGAAGTTGCCGATTTAAACATCAACGAAATCCTGTTACTTCAGGACGGACATTGTTTTAGAGACGGGATTTTAAATTTGTGTAAAAATGCCAGTGACCTCGATCAGAATAATTTTCAGATTCAAAGTGGTAGCTTTGAAACCCTAATTAAACTAGCCGACGAAGGTTTGGGTACAACACTACTTCCGTACTTGCACACCTTAGACTTAAAAGATTCCGACAAACAGAAGCTACGCAACTTTAAGGAACCAAAACCGGCTCGTGAGGTAAGTTTGATTTACCCGAAGAGCGAATTAAAAATGCAAATCATTGACGCCCTCAGATCTACAATTGCCGGAGTGGTTAAAGGAGCAATTGTTTTTCAGAACGTTCAGATCATAAGTCCGCTACAAAAGAAATAACAATAAAAAAGGAGCCAATTGGCTCCTTTTTTTATACTTTAATCAGTAGTAGACTTTGTTTTAATTCTGGTTTTTCAATAATGAAATTTAATAACCATTCTTGCAATTGTTCCATTTCGTACGGTAACAGTGTCTTGATAGCTTTCTCTAATTCTTTACAGAAAAGTATCGGGTCGAAACTTACTCTCTCAAGTATTGATTTCGTGTAATCAAACATCATTTTTGACATAATAAAATAAGATTTTTTGGGGGTTATCTATATTTTCAAACTCGCAACAAATTTAAACAAATATCATTCACGAGTACCGATTTTAACTTATTATTTTAAAAACTTTAGCAACGAATACGATTTCTTAATGCATATAAATCAATATAGAACCATTCTAAACAACTCATTTATACCTTTTTAAAAGCCCGAAACATCTCACGTTTTCCAGGCGGCCCTGCCAATTTCTCAACAGTAAATCCAACCTCAATCATACTTCTTTTAACAACTCCACGAGCTGCATAGGTTACCAGCACTCCGTTTGGCCTTAAACTTTTGTACATTTTTCTAAAGATTTCGGTGCTCCACAGCTCCGGCTGTACCCGATATCCGAAGGCGTCAAAGTAAATCAAATCAAAAATTTCAAAATCATCGATTTCATCAAAAAATTGTTTCCTTTTGGTTAAGCTGAAATCGTTAGTGATGGCAACTTTCTGATTCCATTCGCATTCATGCATTTTCTCAAAAACCTCCTTATAAACCGCAGCCTCCAATTCGTCGACATAATTCATAGCCAACACCTCTTTCGCATCAACAGGATAAGCTTCTACTCCAACATAATCAATTGGCTGTTGCTTTTGACTGGATTCTAAAAAAGTAATAAAAGCATTCAAACCCGTTCCAAAACCTATTTCAAGAATACTTACCGGGTCACTATCAAACAACGAAAGACCATTTTTTATAAATACATGTTTCGCCTCCTGAATTGCTCCGTGTTTCGAATGGTAACACTCATCCCACTCTTGCAAATGAATTGTGGTTGAACCATCTAGCGTTTTAATTATTTCTCTTTTCACTTTTTTCAGAATTTACAATCCGTTTCTACTGGTATTTCGAACTTTTTAAGTGCCAAATTTAGTCAAAACAAATGCGTAAAGCCTTAAAAAACGGTTCATTTTTCATAAATTCTTTATAAAAATGTCTTAATTTTTTCACTTTATTATAAGATAAATAAATCTCAGTTAAAGCCAGTAAATAATGCAGTTTTACTAAGTAAATTATATATTTTTACTTAATTTTGCATTCAGTAAAATCTATATCACAGCAGATCATTGCTTTAGATTTTCTGCGCTATTAATGATAATTACCTAAAAAAACTTTACATAATTAATTATGAGTACAACTCAAACACACAAAATTGAAATCAGAAAAGCAACTTCGTCGAAAATAAGCGGAGTAGACTTTCAAAACCTAAGCTTTGGTTCTGTTTTTACAGACCATTTATTCGAATGTGATTTTAAAAATGGAGAATGGCAAAACCCTGTCGTTAAGCCTTATGCTCCAATTTTAATGGACCCTTCTTCAAAAGTCTTTCACTACGGACAAGCTATTTTTGAAGGAATGAAAGCTTATAAAGATGACAATAACGATGTTTGGTTGTTCAGACCTGATGAAAATTTCAAACGTTTTAACAATTCTGCGGTTCGTATGGCAATGCCAGAAATTCCGGAAAGCATTTTCATGGACGGCTTGAATGAATTATTAAAAATTGACCACGAATGGATTCAAAAAGGAAACGGAAGCAGTATGTACATCCGTCCATTTATGATTGCAACTGGTGCCGGTGTGGTAGCAAATCCTTCTGACGAATATAAATTCATGATTTTACTTTCTCCTGCACAGTCTTATTATGCCGGTGAAGTAAAAGTAATTATCGCCGAACATTACAGTAGAGCTGCAAATGGAGGAATTGGAGCTGCAAAAGCTGCCGGAAACTACGCTGCACAGTTTTACCCAACTAACCTGGCAAACAAAGACGGCTTCCAACAGGTAATCTGGACTGATGATGCAACGCACACAAAACTGGAAGAAGCAGGAACAATGAACGTTTTCTTTAGAATCAACGACACTTTACTGACTGCTCCAACAAGCGAAAGAATTTTAGATGGTATCACCAGAAAAAGTTTGATTGCTATGGCAGAAAAAGAAGGTCTTAAAGTTGATGTTCGTCCGGTTCTGGTATCAGAATTGGTAGAAGCTGCAAAAAGCGGAGCATTAAAAGAAATATTCGGAGCAGGAACAGCAGCTGTAATTAGTGTAATCAAAGGTTTCTCTTATCAGGATGTATATTACGAAATGGCTCAACTTGAGAATTCTTATGCTTCTTTATTGAAAGAAAAATTAACAAGTCTTCAAAATAAACTTTCAGAAGATACTTTTGGCTGGACTGTAAAAGTACAGTAACGAAAGACACCTCTATAAAACAAACCCGACAAGTTTTAAAACCTGTCGGTTTTTTTATGCTAAAGCAATTTTGAAAAATCAGGCTTAAAATAGTTTGGCCCTTTCATTACTTTTCCATCTTCTCTATAAATTGGCTTCCCGTCTTCGCCTAATTTACTCATATTACTACGCTGAATTTCATCAAAAACAGCTTCGATTTTATCCTGCAGACCGTGCTCGATAATGGTTCCGCACAAAATATACATCATATCTCCAAGAGCATCAGCAATTTCAACTAAATCATTATTCTGAACCGCTTCCAGGTATTCTTCATTTTCTTCCTTCATTAAATTATAACGAAGCAGTTTTTTTGTCTCTCCCAAATCAGCAATTGGAGCCAGACTATGTCCTATTCTGAAGGCAGTATGAAATTCCGTAACTGCATCAAGTTGTTTTTTCATGATATTATTCGATTAAATGAGATGGCAAATTAGCAACAATTCGTATACAATTCTCTAAATTTGCCAAAAATAATTTTCAACTATGTTTAGTCAAGGACAATTAATATTCGGCCTCTGTTTTTTTATCGCATTCGTAATCGTAATGATATTCGCTTATCGAAAAGATCTTGCTTTACACAAGGTTTTTTACAAAGGGAATTATAAAGTATTACTCGTCTTCTTACTTTTTATTGCTATTTTATTTGTAATTAAATTTTTCTTCAAAAGATAAGACCGAAAAGAAAGTTTTCGATTTCAAATAAAACCATTTTCAGTACATTTATTTGATTTTCTCTTCCGATAATGGTATAAAATGTACTTTTACCAAAGTGTTATTAGTGCGACTAGTAATAAATTTATAACTTTACGACTCCAAATAAACCACTACAATGAAGATTCTTAAATATTTATTCCTACTACTATTATTAAGCCTTGTTGCCCTTACCGTTTTTGTTGCCACACAAAAAGGAATCTTTTCTGTGGAAAGAAGCAAAGTGATCAATTCACCAAAAGCTACGGTATACAATTACCTTAATGATTTTAGAAATTATGAAGATTTTGAATCCTGGTCTGTTGAAGATCCTACGATCAAAATGACATTTCCCAATAAAACTGTCGGAAATGGCGCCTCTTTTTATTGGACCGGTTCTGAAGGAAACGGAAACGCCATTACATTAAAAACAAAGGACGGAGAAAGCATTCAGCAAAAAATGAAATATGACGGAACGGAAGCTGATGTAAACTGGACCTTTAAAGATACTTTGGCCGGAAAAACAAAAGTGACTTGGAAAGCCTCGGGAACAATGAGTTTTTTATTTAAAATCTATACCGCTCTAAATGGAGGTTCTGATAAAGTGATTGGAACTATTTATGAAAAAAGTCTGGCAAACATCGATAAAAACTTAGATTACGAAACAAAAACATACTCTATAAAAGTTAACGGCCTGGTAAAGAAAATCGAAACTCCATACATCAGACAAACGTTTACGAGTGAAATTGGAAAAATAAGCAAGAATGCCAGAATCGTTATTCCAAAACTTATAGAGTTTAGCAAAAACAATGGTTTATCGACCAATGGCAAACCTTTTATTATTTACCACACCTACGATACCACAACCGGACTGGCCAAAATTTCGATCTGCCTACCTACTATTAGAGAAATCTTAACCACATCAGGAAGTGACATTTCCGGTGGAAAACTAAATGGCTTTGAAGCGGTAAAAACCACTTTAAAAGGCGATTATACACATCTTAATGAAGCCATTAAAAAAACAACTGCTTTTATCAATAACGAAAAAATCACTCCTGATTTAAGCTGGTCGCATCTTGAGATTCTAACCATGAGCAAACTGGATGTAAAAAGCCCGTCGAAATTGATGACCGAAATTTACTACCCAACAAAACCTAAAGTAATTCCGGTAGCCAAAGTGCCTGTTTACAGACCAGCCACTACCGATCCGGCAGCTGTAAAACCTGCAGAAACCCCTAAAACACCTGAAGAAGAATCGGAATTCTAAAATAATTAAAGGTGTATTAAACCTTTTGTTTAAAATTCATTCTAATACCATAAATAACGAAATTTGGCAGACGAGAAGGAATTTATTCAACAATTATTAAATCCTGCAACGCAAAATACTGCGTTTCAAAAACTCGTGTCTGATTATCAAAAACCGCTGTATTCTCATATTCGAAACATTGTTTTGAACCATGACGATACAGATGATGTTTTGCAAAATACTTTTGTAAAAGTCTTTCAGTACTTAAAAAACTTTAAAGGGGAAAGCAAACTTTTCTCGTGGATGTATCGAATAGCAACCAATGAAGCTTTGACATTTTTAAGTCAAAAAGCAAAACTTAACGGATTAACTTCTGAAGCCCTGCAGAATAAAACTATCGACAATTTAAAAGCAGATGTTTATTTTGACGGAGATGAAATTCAGATCAAACTTCAAAAAGCAATTGTGACCTTACCGGAAAAACAGCAATTGGTTTTTAAAATGAAATATTTTGAAGAATTGAAATACGAAGAAATTGCCGAAATCCTAGGAACTTCAGTCGGTGCTTTAAAAGCATCCTATCATCACGCTGTAAAAAAAATAGAAATATATGTTACCTCAAATTAAACCTTTTGTAACAACAACTGTCTAATAGCTATTATGAAAACATTTAAATTAGAAAACGAACCGAAAATAAAAACTGGGTTTAAGACTCCGGAAAATTATTTTGATGATTTTTCGACAAAGGTTTTACAACAAATAAACGAAAAGAAAGAAATAAAAGTAATCCCAATTTACAGACGTAAAAAAGTACTTTCAATTGCGGTTGCTGCGGTTGTTTTTATAGGGTTACTGATTCCTATAGTAAACAATTACAACAAAACATCCAAAGACCTTGACGAAGACACTTTGGAAACGTACTTGTCCTATCAGTCCAATTTGAATCAATACGATTTGATTCGTGAACTGGATGATAAAGACATTGATAAACTCAATAAAAATGTTGCCCTTGAACAGGAAACACTTGAAGACATCCTGGCTACCAATCCAAATATCGAAAATTTAATTTCAGAATAAAACAAAAATTTCAAAAGATGAAAATTAAAAATATACTACCAATAATTCTATTCTTTATTACTTTCTCTTTTTATGCTCAGAGTGACAAAACGGATGAAAAGCGGGAGAAAATTAAAGCTTATAAAGTTTCTTTCTTAACGACAGAACTTGAGCTAACCTCAACAGAAGCTGAAAAATTCTGGCCCATCTACAATACATACGATGATAAGCAATACGAATTGCGTCACGAAAAAATGAAAATGTATCTGCGTAAATTAGACGATGACAACATTAGCTCGATGTCTGAAAAAGAAGCTGCATCACTCCTATCACAAATCGAAAGCGCAGACAAAGAACTATACATCCTTCGCGACAAATATAATAGCAATTTAAAAAAGATACTTTCTGCCAAGAAAATATTAAAATTAAAAAAATCAGAAGACGACTTTAATCGCAAACTTTTAAAACAATATCGAGACAAAGCCGGTAAAAACTAATAAACAAAACAACAGCAGCTAGAACCCCATATAATAATACTTACTTTATTATTTGGGGTTCTTGTTATTTTATTTAAATCGGATTCGGATTACTTTATTATGCCCTGCAGCAATTGCAGTATTTCTGTTCACAAAACGAATGGTAAAAAGTTTTGTATCTGTTGATAATTGCGTCCAGTTCTCTCCTCCATTTTGAGAATATTGTATCCCTTCAGAACCTACGCATATAATTTCTTTACCATTTCCTCCCGGAACGTACTGCACACAGGAAGCATATCCAAAGCCCATGCCCTGACCAATTAACTGCCAGGTTTTACCACCATCAGTAGTAAAAGCTTTATTATCCTTTTTTTGATTTGGAAGTTCGTAATCTCCACCGGCAATAAATCCGTGTTTCGCATCATAAAAATCGGCTGTAAAAATACCGGTCATGGTTTTCCCCTGCACGATTGGAGTTTCAATTGCTTTCCAGGTTCTCCCTTTGTCTGGTGAATAAAAAACACGTGCTTTTTTACCTCCCGAAACCAGCCAGGTATCACTACCTTTTATGACAATATTAGAATTACTGGCCGCAAAGGCTGCTTCGCCCTCTGCATTTGTAGGCAATTTATCTGATAATACTTTAGTCCACGTCTCTCCTCCGTCACGCGTTATAATAATTGAAAAAGTATCCTCTGTAGGATCTCCAATCGCAATTCCTTCTTTATCATTCCAAAACTGCATACTATCATAAAACACTTTCGGATTAACTTCTTTATAGACTAATTTAACTTTCTGTGTTTTTTTTGAAACCTGATAAAGCAATGCAGGATTCCCTACACTTAACAAAAAGATATTGTTTGCATTTTGAGCTATACTTCTGAATTCCAATTTCAAAGTATCACGATAAATATGATCTTCAAACTTTTCTTTTTTATCTAAATCATAAAATCCAAAACGAGAATTATCCGCCCCATACCAAATTTTATTTTTATCGATTGAGATGGCTCTAATACTAATTTTATCCTGAAATAAAGTATCTATCTGAATTGATGTAAAACCCGTGTTAAAAATCCCCTTCCCACTATTATTCAAGGTTATAAAAGACATCAATAAAATTAAAGCACCTAAAAATAATATTACTTTTCTCATATAAACTAGTTTTTTAGCGCTAAAATACAATTATTTATAACACCTGAAATAAGTTTCGCTTTTTTTTCTGGCACAGTAATTGGATACCTCCAAATATTAATCTTAATATGATTTGAAAATGAAAACTAAACTACTTTTTATAGCCCTCCTTACAATAGGTTTGAGTTCTGTTCAAGTACAAAGTCAAACTACTGTATATGCAAAAAATTCAGATATAAGCGATAATTTAGACTTAAGAGCTGTTGCTTCTATGTTTGGGGAATCAGCGAATTTACAGGATTTCGAAAGACGTTTGAATGACCCCAGATACCAAATCTCAAATCTTGATTTAAACGACGATAATCAGGTCGATTATTTACGTGTAATCGAATCTGTAGAAAACAGAACTCACGTTGTCATTATTCAGGCGGTTTTAGATCGCGATGTTTATCAGGATATTGCAACAATTGATGTAGAAAGAGACAATTACAACAAGGTAAGTGTGCAAATTGTTGGTAACAGTTACTTATATGGTGCCAATTATATTTACGAACCGGTTTATAATGTGGTTCCCGTAATTTACACTTCGTTTTGGGTAACCAATTACAGACCTTATTATTCTAGTTGGGGTTGGAATTACTATCCAAGATATTATTCCGCCTGGAGACCCTATCCGATTTACAGATACAGAAACAATATCAATCTGTGTATCAATGTAAACAATAGCTACAACTATGTAAATACGAGAAGAAGTTACAGAGCTCCTGTTTTGTATGAAACGAGACGTGCCTACGGTTACGAAACAAGACGTCCTGACTACAGCTTTGCTCAGAGAAATTCTAACGCCAGCAACCGATACGATCTGGATCAAAGACGTGTTACAACTAGAGAATATGGAAGAAATCAAAATACGTACACTACAAACCGATCTAATTCAGACCGAGTATCTGCTACAAATGACCGTACGACCAACAGAAATTATTCGGAAAACAGAAGTTCTTCCGATAGAAATTACACTACGAATCGTACCATTTCTTCAAACAGAGACTACTCAGGTGTAAACACAAATCCTGCAAGAGTTGAAAGTTCAGGAAGAAGCGAAAACAGAAGAGATTACAGTCAAAACAATTCAAATGCTTCCAGAGGAAATTCACAATCTTATGGTAATACCGAAAGGGTTTCGACTCCTCAAAGAACAGAATCGTCCAGAAATTATTCTGAAAACAGAGGAAATTCAGCGAGACAGCAAAGCTCTCAAAGCACGCAACGTTACGAAGCTCCAAGAGCAAGTCAGGAGTCCAGAAGCAGTGAACCACAAAGAGAAAGCGGTTCGGGCGGCAGAAGCAGTGGCGGCAGAAGAATTTAATATAAAAATTGCATTTCCCTATAAAAATCAAAAGCACAATTTGACGATTGTGCTTTTTTTTATCTTTTTAGTTATAATTGAGGTTAGTTTGTTTTAAAACAGTAAATTTGCAACCGTCTTTTATAAAAATATACATGAGCGCATCGCATAAAAACTTACATAGTAAGTTGTCTATAGGAGGTTTATTGATAACATTAGGAATTATTTATGGAGATATTGGTACTTCTCCATTATATGTAATGAAAGCCATACTTGGTGATTATGCCATTAATTCTGATATTGTTCTTGGTGGAATTTCATGCGTTTTTTGGACTTTGACTTTACAAACTACGATAAAGTATGTACTTATTACTTTAAGTGCCGACAATCATGGGGAAGGTGGAATTTTTGCCTTATATGCACTGGTCAAAAAAACTAAAATTCAGTGGCTCATTGTGCCCGCCATCATCGGAGGAAGTGCCTTACTCGCCGATGGAATTATAACGCCACCCATTTCGATTTCGTCTGCTGTAGAAGGAATCAGAGCGTTCTATCCAACCATGCAAACAGAGACCATTGTTTACATCGTTATCGGAATCTTATTCATTCTTTTTACCATACAACAATTTGGAACCAAGCTAGTTGGAAAGTTTTTCGCTCCAATGATGTTAATCTGGTTTGCCATGTTGGGAACGCTGGGAACTATTCAAATCCTAAAGCATCCTGAAGTTATCAAAGCGGTAAATCCGTATTATGCTTATCATTTATTATCTATACATCCTGATGGTTTCTTTGTACTTGGTTTTGTGTTTTTATGTACAACAGGTGCCGAAGCATTGTACTCTGATATGGGGCACTGCGGAAGAAAAAATATCCGAATCAGCTGGGTATTTGTAAAAACTGCGCTGGTATTAAACTATTTTGGACAGGCTGCTTATTTAATACATCATGAAGGCAGCACACTGCAACAACTAGGTGGAGAAAACGGAAATCCGTTCTATTTAATTATGCCACACTGGTTTCTTCCTTTCGGAATTGTAGTAGCAACTTTGGCTGCGGTAATTGCTTCCCAAGCACTTATCAGTGGGTCATTTACTTTGATCAACGAAGCAATGCGTTTAAATTTCTGGCCAAAAGTTAAAATTAAATATCCTACAGAAGTAAAAGGTCAATTGTATATACCATCAATTAATTGGTTGTTGTTTTTTGGTTGTGTTGGAATCGTTTTACACTTTCAGAAATCAGGAAATATGGAGCATGCCTACGGTCTTGCAATTATATTATGTATGATTATGACCACTATTTTACTGAATTATTATTTGATAATGAAACGTGTAAAATTGTACCTAATGGTGCCGTTAATCACTATTTATTTACTGATCGAATTCAGCTTCCTGATTGCTAACATTACTAAGTTTGCCGAAGGTGGTTATGTAACTTTAATCATTGCAATCCTTCTAATCTCGATCATGACGATCTGGTATCTGGCTAAGAAAATCAATAAGAGCTACACTAAAATCATCAAAATTGACGATTATAAGAAGGTGTTAATGGAATTGAGTGAAGACTTATCGATACCAAAATACGCAACGCACCTGGTTTATATGACCAATGCCAATCGTGTTGATGAATTAGAAGAAAAAGTCATTTACTCGATTTTACAAAAACGCCCGAAAAGAGCTGACATATACTGGTTTGTACACGTCAACATTTTAACAGAACCGTACAAAACACAATACAAGGTTACCGAAATTGCTAAAGACGATATTTACAGAATAGATTTTAATTTAGGATTCAGAGAGCCTACCAAAATCAATTTAATGTTTAGAGAAGTAATTCGTGATATGGTAAAACGTGGCGAAGTAGACATCACCAGCCGTTACGAATCTTTAAACAAAAACAATATCATTGGTGACTTTAAATTTGTACTGTCGGAGAAGTTTTTATCCAATGACAACGATTTAAGATGGCATGAAAACATCATTATGAACTCTTATTTCTTCATTAAAAAACTGAGTTTATCTGAAGAAAGAGCTTTTGGTTTAGACAGTAGTTCCGTAAAAATAGAGAAATTCCCAATGGTGCTTCATGCTCCGGAGAATATTGGACTGACAAGAATTACAAAATAAATCTTTTAAAAACATACTCAAAAACACTCTTTTAAACCTTATTAGAGTGTTTTTTTTCTTTTAAAAAAGAAGTTAAATAACAATCAAAATTAAAAATTTAACTTTCAATCAATTAATAGTACCTTTGCAACTCAAATAATTAAAATGAGATTACACAGAAATTTAGTTTATACTACCATCGATTCTTTAAACGCAATTTTCAATGAAGGAGAATATGCGGATAAAGTGGTAGCCAGAGCCTTAAAAAAAGACAAACGTTGGGGAAGTTCTGACAGGAAGTTTGTTGCTGAAACGATATACGAAATTGTTCGTTGGAAAAGATTATACGCAGAAATTGCAGAAGTTAAAGAACCGTTCGACAGAGATAATTTATGGAGAATGTTTGCGGTTTGGGCTGTTTTACGAGGATACCCTATTCCGGATTGGAGACAATTGGAAGGAACTCCTGAGAGAAAAATAAAAGGTCGTTTTGACGAACTTTCTAAAACCAGAGCTTTTAGAGAATCTATTCCGGACTGGATGGATGAATTAGGAGTAAAAGAATTAGGAGAGGCCGTTTGGTCAAAAGAAATTGCGGCTCAAAATCAACCTGCAAAAGTTATCTTAAGAACCAATACACTGAAAGGTACTAAAGAAAACTTAAGAAACACCTTGATGGATTTAAATATTGAAACTGAATATTTAAAAGATCAACCAGAAGCTTTAGTTTTAAAAGAAAGAGCCAATGTATTCTTGACAGACGCTTTTAAACAAGGTTTATTTGAAGTTCAGGATGCCAACTCACAATTAGTAGCGGGTTTTCTGGATGTAAAACCAGGAATGCGTGTGGTAGATACGTGTGCCGGAGCCGGAGGAAAAACATTACACATTGCTTCGTTGATGGAAAACAAAGGGCAATTGATTGCAATGGATTTGTACGAAAGCAAACTGAAACAATTAAAATTGAGAGCCAAAAGAAATGGCGCCTTTAATATTGAATACCGTATTATTGACACTACAAAAGTGATCAAAAAGTTGCATGAAAAAGCCGATCGTGTTTTAATTGATGCACCATGTAGCGGTTTAGGAGTTTTAAAAAGAAACCCTGATGCAAAATGGAAATTACAACCGGAGTTTATCGATAACATTCGCAAAGTTCAGGCTGAAGTTTTGGAAAGCTATTCGAAAATTGTAAAACCGGGTGGAAAATTAGTTTATGCCACTTGTTCCGTTTTACCATCGGAAAATCAGGAACAGGTAGAGAAATTCTTAAAGACCGAAATCGGAAAGCAATTTACATTTATTAAAGATCGTAAAATACTAGCCTCAGAATCTGGATTTGACGGATTCTATATGGCGCTTTTAGAGAGAAAGGCATAACAATAAAGTTTTACCATAAAAAAGTCTAAATTTAAAATTCCAAATTCCAAACGATAAAGTTGGAATTTGGAATTTCTTTTTTCTATTGTTTACCAAGGATCAATTTGGACACATATCTGGTGAAATCAAACAATATGGTGGGATGTTGCCACAGGTTGGCGGTTGTGTTAACTGCTTGGAACATCGCAATTGGTAGCCATTTAAATAATAAATAAAATCACCGCCTTTAATTTGCTTTAATTCGCTCTTACTCAATTGCTCAACATTTGTTAGATTTAAGATAAATTTCATAATTATTAGGTTTTAAAGTTAATACCTTATAAATATAGCCAATTTTTCTTACTTTCGACAAAGTATTTTTTCTACACCAAACTAGGCTTACGCAACAGTTTCCCGTTCTCGTTTTCTTTAAATTTCGGAACAAAAACAATCTCCTTTGGTTTTTCATATTTTCCCAATACATCAAAAAAATCGGGAGCAAACTCTTGCTTCTCTCCTTCTATCACCAAAATTAACTTCTCTCCCAAAACGGTATCCGGAACTCCGGTTACAAAAAACCGACTGTTTATTTTTCCTATCAACTTACTTTCTATCTGCTCCGGAATCAACTTCACTCCTCCGCTATTCACTACATTATCGATTCGTCCCAAAAACACAAACTGGTTTTCATTCACCAATTCCACCAAATCATTTGTCACGATAGGCTCGTTAGAAACCGAAGGCAGATGAATAACCAGACAATCGCGATCGTCTTTGCTTATTTTTACATTTGGAAGAATCGAGAACGCTTTTTCTCCCACTCTTTTAGCAGCGATATGCGTAATAGTTTCCGTCATACCGTAAGTTTCGTAAATCTGCGTTTTTAATGGCAGTAATTGCTCTTCCAGCGCACTGTCGATTTTAGCACCACCAATGATTAGCTTCTTTACATTCTTTAATCCTGCTATAGAATTCTGGACTTGTAATGGCACCATGGCAACAAAATCATATTGTGTTTTATTTAAAGCCAAAGGCGCAGTACTTGGTGATACCACATCAATATCCAAACCTAAAATTAAACTTCGAACCAGCATCATTTTTCCGGCAATAAACTGTGTAGGCAAACAAAGCAATGCCTTGTCACCAGGCTTCAGACCGAAAAAATCACCTGTTGCCAGAGCCGACTGAATCATAGCCTGTTTTTCTAAGCGTACTAATTTCGGAAGCCCGGTTGTACCCGAAGTTGTCATTTCAATAAAGTCTTTCTTATCGAACCAGTCCAGCAAAAATTCACCAATGGCTCTCTCGTACACATCTCCTTCTTTGATGTAACTATACCCTATGCGGCATAAATCCTTTCCATTTAAATGATAACCATTCAACTTAAAATAATTATGGACATTTTTATGTGTTAGTTTTGACATGACTGTATGTTTTAATTTGAAGATTCTACAACAACTATATTACCCGTTAATTTTTCTTTCCAATTGTTCCATTTGTATTTTTTGCTAAAAATAAAAAGCAAAATAGGATAAACCACCACTACCGGCAGTATTACATCCCAGCCCGCCGAAGGCTCTGAGGTATCTTTAAAAAGCGAATGCGTTTGAAAAACAGACCAATCGGAGGTCACTAATAAAGCTCCCACTAAATTATTTGCCGCATGAAAACCTAACGCCAATTCCATCCCCTCATCCATTAAGGTAATTACACCCAGAAACAAACCGGTCCCTATATAATACACCATCACTATATACCCCATTTTTTCGACTTCGGGATTAAGAATGTGCATCGAACCAAATATCAGCGAAGTCATTAGGAGCGGAAACCACCTGTTTTGAGCCAAATTAGCAAACCCCTGCATCAGGTATCCTCTAAAGACATATTCTTCGGTAGAGGTTTGTATAGGTATTAATAGCGTAGCTAAAACCACTAAAATTAAGAAAGGGACGAGTTTAAAATTCCAAACAAACTTCTCGGGAGCATTCAGATAAAGTGCCAGAAAGCTTAAAACAGAGAACAAAGCCCATAGTAAAAAAGAAAAGCTTATCCGTCTCCAATCTACCTTCGATCTAGAAGTAGTAACTGATAAAAAAGTCTGACGGTGCAAATATTTTACCACACAATACACCCCTGCAAATGCAAAAACAAAAGAAATCATCACCAAAAACAACGTCAGATTAAGCTCAAACATACTCATTACTGCTCCATTATCAACAGGAAAAGATTCTCCGGAAATGTAACTTTTATAAAATACCGCAACAGAAAAAGGAATTTGACCAATAAATGACGCTAAAATTATTAAAACCGATCCTAAAAGATACAACCAGAACTTATTGTGAGGTTTAATTCCTTGTTCTAAAAACATACTTATAATAATTTAAAAATGAGAATTCGATTTAATAACTAAATCTTATTTTTGGCACTGCTAAAATACCTATTTTTAGTTTAATTATCTTACAGCAATTTAAATATATCAAAATGATACAAATTTATCATAACCCACGTTGTGGAAAATCAAGAACCTGTCTGGCTTTTATTGAAAAAACAAAACAGGAATTCCAAATCATTCCCTATCTCACCGAAACTCCGGACTTTAATGAGTTAAAAGAACTTCTTAAAAAACTAAACCTTCAGCCCCTGCAATTGGTAAGAATTAAAGAAAAAGTATGGATTGATAACTACAAAGGAAAAAACCTGACCAACGACCAAATTATAGCCGCTATGGTGGAACATCCTATTTTAATCGAGCGCCCAATTGTTGTAAAAGACGGCAAAGCTATCATTGGAAGAGATCCGGATTTGGTAGCTTCTTTTTTAGATCAATTATAAAGAACCTTATTAACATATTTTTGTGATTTTTCTCTTTAAACCAAAAGCTACATTTGCCGTCTAAAGAGTAATTGAAACCAAAAATCACAATGAAGAAAATCAAATTTGCTGTATTACTTGTATCCTTTCTTACAAGTTTCTACAACTATGCACAACAGGCACCACCTGCTAAAAACAAGGTAAAAGTTACCGGGAAAGTTTTCGAAAAAATAAGCAAACAACCTCTTGAATATGCTACCATTTCGATCACAGCTCCAAATGACACCAAAGTTATAGCTGGTGGAATCACCAATCCAAAAGGAGAGTTTGACGTGGCTGTTGCACCGGGGACTTACGATATAAAAGTTGAATTTATTTCGTTCAAACCCACTTTAATCAAAGGAAAAACAATTTCCGGAGACACTACTTTAGGCATTGTTAATCTATCGGAAGATGCTGCGCAGTTAAACGAAGTTGTCGTTCGTGCTGAAAAATCAAGCGTTGAAATAAAACTGGACAAAAAAGTTTACAACGTTGGACAGGACATGATGGTAAAAGGCGGAACTGTAAGTGACGTTTTAGACAATGTTCCTTCAGTTTCTGTAGACACTGAAGGAAATGTAAGCTTACGAGGCAGTGATAACATCCGAATTTTAATTGACGGAAGACCTTCAAATGCCATCAATGTAGCCGAAGCTTTACGTCAGCTTCCAGCCGATGCTATTGACAAAGTAGAAGTAATCACCAACCCATCGGCACGTTATGATGCAGAGGGAGGATCAGGAATTATCAATATTATTCTTAAAAAAGGAAAAAACCAAGGCTTTAACGGAACTTTTATCGCCTCAACCGGACTTCCTGAAACTTATGGTTTAAGTGCCAACTTAAATTATAAAACCGAAAAATTCAACTATTTCACCACAGCGGGTTACAACTACAGAACCAATGAAGGTAGAGGATTAACCAATACCTCCTATTATAATGCTGACGGATCTCCAAAAGGTTATTTAGACGAAGATCGAGACACTAAAAGAATTAGAAACGGCTTTAATGCAAGGGCTGGAATGGAATGGACAGTGGCACCTAACACCTTCTGGACCAACGCCATTAATTATCAAAAAAACTCAGGCGAGGACAAAGATTATATTAACTACAATAACTTTGATGCCGCTCGTGCTTTTACAGGAACCACTTCTCGTTTAAACAATGCCGATACCGGAAGTGAAAACGTAGAATTTACTTCGAACTTAATCAAAAATTTCAACGACAAAGGACACAAACTTACTGCCGATTTATCGATTTCAAGAAATACAGATGACAGTGACGGTATTATTACAGCATTACCTACCTCTAATACTACTCTAAACGATCAGGTACAAAAACAAGTACAACTTCAGGCCGATTATGTTCTTCCATTAGGAAAAGGAAGCCAGTTTGAGGCTGGATACAAAGGAAATTTTGGAGACTTAAACAACGAATACAACGTTACAAACCTCATCAATGGAAACTATGTTATAGATCCAAAAAAATCAAACACTTTAGAGTACAAAGAAAACATCAATGCCCTTTACGCGCAATATGGTCTGAAAGTTAATAAATTCTCTTATTTATTTGGCTTACGATGGGAAGACACTAATATTCAGGTAAACCTATTAGACAACAGTGTTTTTAACACCAAAAAATACAACAACTTGTTTCCAAGTGCTTTTGTTAGCTATGAAATTTCAGATCAGAGTAATTTTACAGCCAGCTATAGTAAACGTGTATCAAGACCCAGAGGACGTTTCATGAATCCGGCCCTTAATTACGCTAGTAACATTAATATTTTTCAGGGAAATCCGGATCTGGATCCATCATTAACCGATAAATTTGATGTAGGATATATCAAAAGATGGGAAAAAGTAACGTTTAGCACTTCTGCTTATTTCGAAAACACAAAAGATGTTTTCAGCTTTGTCAGAACTCCAAATGGAGACCAAGTAGACGGAATTCCTGTTATTCTAAGCCGTCCTATTAACTTAGGAAAAGAGCAAAAATATGGTTTCGAATTCACCTTCAATTACAGTCCATATAAATGGTGGAAACTAAACAGTAACTTCAACCTTTACAATGTAAAAACAACCGGAGAAAACACTTATGTAGATACCGAAGGCAAAACCATTGTGCAAAACCTTAATAATCAAGCCAACACATGGTTCGCAAGAATCAGCTCAAAAGTTACATTACCCTACAAAATTGACTGGCAGTTAAGCGGTACCTTCAATGGCGAGCAAAAAACAGCACAAGGTAAAATCTTAGACCAATTTGGTATGAATACAGCTTTCAGTAAAGATGTATTGAAAGACAAAGCAACAATTGCCTTTAATATCAGTGACATTTTTAACTCCAGAGTCATGAGATCGTATACCTACCTTCAAAATGACGCTACTCTTGAAAGTCAAAAATCTTACAGCGAAATGCAGTTCCGTAGACGTCAATTCAATCTATCGTTTACCTACCGTTTCAACAAACCGAAAAGCGACAGAGAAAAACCGGGAGCACCTAAAAATGATGGTGACGGCGGTGGAGAATTCCCTGGATAACATCTAGATTAAAATCCAAACTGAAAAAATCCAAATTCCAATTTTGTAAAACTTAATTGGAATTTGGATTTTTTTTTTGAATTTGGATTTGGAATTTGGAATTTGGAATTTCATTTTATAGCATAAAAAAAAGGACTCGTAAAAACGGGTCCTTTTTTATGAAATCAACTTAAAATTAAATCGATTGTTCTTGTTTCTTCTTTGCTCTTTTCTCTTTGAACATTTCCCAGCTAGCACCCGTAACCCAATAAGATACGAAACCTACTAAGAAAAACATCAACCAAAACCCTATAGTTAGTATGGTCAAGAAAAGTAAAAAACCTAAGTACTGTGAAAATTCAAACATGTTTTCCGGAATTTTTGAATGTAAGGACAAATGTAAGCCTTATATTTTTCCTTAGCAATAAAATCCAAATCAATTTTCGGGAAATAACATTTATGCTTATATTTATACTCATTTTAAATAAGCTTTTTTTCTTATGGATAATCGCCATTTTACTGAACAATCTCAAGCACAAGAACATGAGAGTTTTCAGAAGCTAATTCCTGCTGTCCGCTCTATCTTTTGTGCCGAACCCCGGCACAAAAGGATGCCGCTGCCATCAGGGCTAGTTCATTCATTTTCATAAGAAATTTCAGTTTTCAGCAAACATTTTACATATTACAAACAACATTTCACATTTTACAAATAACTTTTTACATACCACATAATGAAATACAGAATAGAAAAAGACACAATGGGCGAAGTGCAGGTCCCTGCCGATAAATATTGGGGAGCACAAACAGAACGTTCAAGAAACAACTTTAAAATTGGAGCATCCGGGTCAATGCCGCAGGAAATCATTGAAGGCTTTGCTTATCTAAAAAAAGCAGCCGCTTATGCTAATGCCGACTTAGGCGTTTTACCTTTCGAAAAAAGAGATGCCATCGCAGCTGTTTGCGACGAGATTTTAGCAGGGCAGTTAAATGACGAATTCCCTCTTGTGATCTGGCAAACCGGTTCAGGAACGCAAAGCAACATGAATGTCAACGAGGTAATAGCCAATCGCGCACAAGTCTTAAAAGGATTCAATATTGGAGAAGGTGAACCATTTATTAAAGCCAATGACGACGTAAACAAATCACAATCTTCCAACGATACCTTCCCTACAGCCATGCACATTGCAGCTTACAAAATGGTGATCGAAACCACCATTCCGGGAGTCGAAAAACTTCATGCAACATTAACAGCAAAAGCAACCGAATTTAAGGACGTGGTAAAAATTGGCCGTACCCACCTTATGGATGCCACTCCATTAACACTCGGACAGGAAATTTCAGGATACGCCGCTCAATTGTCTTTTGGATTAAAAGCGCTTAAAAATACACTCGTCCATTTATCCGAAATCGCTTTGGGGGGAACTGCAGTAGGCACCGGATTAAATACTCCAAAAGGGTACGATGTAAAAGTAGCCGAGTATATTGCAAAATTTACCAATCATCCTTTTGTGACGGCCGAAAACAAATTTGAAGCCCTGGCGGCACACGACGCTATTGTAGAAACCCATGGAGCCTTAAAACAACTAGCCGTTTCCCTAAACAAAATCGCAAATGATGTGAGAATGCTAGCTTCAGGACCTCGTTCAGGAATTGGCGAAATTCACATTCCGGAAAACGAACCGGGATCGTCTATCATGCCAGGAAAAGTAAACCCAACCCAATGTGAAGCATTAACAATGGTTTGTGCACAGGTAATCGGAAACGACATGGCAATTGCAGTTGGCGGAATGCAGGGACATTATGAACTGAATGTCTTCAAACCGGTTATGGCCGCAAACTTCCTGCAATCGGCACGATTATTAGGAGATGCCTGCATCTCGTTTGATGAACATTGCGCACAAGGAATCGAACCAAACTATAAACGCATTAAGGAACTAGTCGACAATTCATTAATGCTGGTTACAGCCTTAAATACCAAGATTGGCTATTATAAAGCTGCCGAAATTGCACAGACAGCCCACAAAAACGGAACTACTCTTAAAGACGAAGCCGTTCGTTTAGGCTACGTAAGCCCTGAAGATTTTGATGCCTGGGTAAAACCGGAGGAGATGGTGTAATTAATTATAAATGGTTAATTATAAATTACCTTAACCTTACATCATACAAAAGAGCTTTCTAAAATTAGAAAGCTCTTTTTTCTTGTATATAAAATTGGAATTCAAAAATTGAAACAATTAACAATTTATAATTCACAATTAATAATTACTTTCCGTCTACATAATCCTGCAGGTAACTAAACCTTTCTGTTAGTTTCCCGTTCTCCGTTATTTTAGCGCGTTTTAAAATTCCATCTTTATCTCCGTTGAAGAAGGCCGGAATCACATGCTCCATAAATTGCTCTCCAAAACCTTCACTGGCATCTTTTGGAATTTCACATGGCAAATTATCAACAGCCATTACCACTACCGCCGCCGGATGAAAAACATCTACTTCTTTATCTTCCAAAGGAAAATAGCCATATAAAGGCTCCGCAATGGTCGAGGATCGCACGGTACAAGCAATTGGACCATTAACATCACAGGAAATATCGGCAACCACTTTTAGCTTGCAATCACTTGCATTCAACATTTCACGCGTTAAAATCATTGGAGCACCAGAAGCATAAAAATGACCGGCAAAATAGATATCCGTCACTTTAGTAAATTTCTCAAAATCAGAAATATATTCCTCTGGATTTGCCACGAAATCTTTAAAATCAACAACCTGACCATCAATACGTTTATTATATTCTAAAACATCCAACTGTACATAAACGGCTTGCGCATACTTTTTAGTCAAATAATTGTCAACCGTAATTTCTTTTATTTTTATAGCGTCTAAAATTTCTTTAGCACCACTCCCGACTTTTCCGGTTCCGGTAATGACAAATTTTAGAGCCGGCATAGTAATACGTTTTAACTGTTTGATCAAAGCCTCTTTTCCATCCAGAGTTTCTGCTTTTGGCAATTTAAACAATTCAAACTTTATTCCAAAAGCACGAATTCCGTTGTAAACTCCCACCATTCCAGCATACTTTCCAAAACCAATTAAGCGTCGATTGTTAGCATCCACAATAGTTTCATGGTCGTATAAATCAATATTTTTCTCTAAAATAGCCTGTAGCAATTTTCGATTATAAGGCTGTTTTTTAATCGTATGCGAAAAAAAGAAGTAGGCTTTAGTAGGAATCAAATTCTCAACCGGAACCTCTTTTACACCAAATAACACATCACAGTCCGAAACATCTTCGGTAACAGTGATTCCCATACTTTTGTATTGTATATCCGAAAAAATCCTGATATCGGAACTCTCTACCTCAACTACCGCTTCATGATAAAGCTGTTTAAGCCTTGTAAGTTCATTAGGAGCAAAAACAACTCTGCGATCCGGCGGGTTTTTTCTTTCTTTTATGATTCCAAATTTCATTTAAATGCGTTTAAAATAATTATTAATATAACTTTTTACATCTTATTTGTTTCAAATATAACAAATTTAGTTAAAGTTTTCATTCAGAATTACAATTTAGAATATTTAAAAACCGTTAAAAGCTGACAAACAATCAATTAATTAAACAAAATCTTAATTTTTTGTTAAACAAGCCTTTTGAAGTATCCCCAAACGGTAAAACATAAATATTGAATTCTATATATTTGTTTTTAAAGAATGATGAAAATGAGCTTCCTTAAAAAAACAAATATACCACAAATACTTTTTCTAATATTAGTTTTAAGTTCTTGTGGAAAAGATAAAAAAACAACCGCAGATACTGCTTCAACGACAGAAGATACTTTACCCAAAATGAAACCATTAGGCCCTGAAAAAAGAATTTCACAAGCCTATATAAATTCAGTAACCGGAAGAATAAATCACTTTTACAACAAAAACTGGCCCAACAATAGTATGAACGGGAGTTTTTTAGTAGCCAGAAACGGTCAGATTATTTTTGAAAGATATAACGGATTTGCGAATAAAAACGAAGGAACTAAAATAACTGCAGAAACTCCTGTTCAAATTGCTTCGGTGAGTAAAGTTTTAACTGCTACTGCTGTTTTAAAACTTGTAAATGCAGGTAAGATCGATTTAGATCAAAAAGTAAATACAATTCTAAAAACCTTTCCGTACGAAGAATGTACGATAAGAATGTTGCTTAACCATCGTAGTGGAATGCGCAATTATGCCTATTTCACAGACCGGGACAAATCAGTATGGGACAGGCACAATCAGCTTACCAATAAAGATATCCTGGATATTCTGGCTACCAAAAATATTGGTTTAGAATCTCGAACCGGAACACGTTTTAGCTATTGCAATACCAACTATGCAATGCTAGCTTTAATTATTGAAAAAATTACGGGCTTAACGTATAAAGAAGCCATGCACCAAATGATTTTTAAACCTTTAGGAATGAAACACACTTATGTTTTTGACGATGATAAGGACAGAAAAAAAATTGTTCCTTCTTATAAAGGTAATGGTGTAGAAATTGGTTTTGATTATCTGGATAATGTTTATGGAGATAAAAATATCTTTTCAACGGTGCGAGATCTTTTAAAGTTTGACCGCGCCAGAAATTCACCTGACTTTCTAAAACCCGAATTACTTAAACAAGTTTATACCGGCTACAGTAATGAGCGTAAGGGAACCAAAAATTATGGTTTAGGAATCCGAATGATCAATTGGGAAACAGGACAAAACTATTATTTCCACAACGGTTGGTGGCACGGTAATACCTCATCATACATTCCGTTAATGAAAGAGCATGTTACGATTATTGCTTTATCGAATAAAATGACGAGAAATACTTATGCCGTTCGTAAACTGGCGCCAATTTTTGGTGATTATCCGTTTAATTTCAAGGATGAAGAATAAAGTTATTTTTCTGAAAGATTTATTACAAAACTAACTTCAAATAGTATAAATTTGCAAACTCATTTTTGGGGTCGACTGGTTTTGACAGCAAGTCGAATTGAAAAGTAAGCACGTCGAGCATTGAGACCTTGCTCGTAAATATAAGATCTTACAATTTTACACGGCGAAAATAACTACGCTTTAGCTGCATAATCCGAATTATAGTACGATTGCGCCACGTTCCTACCAGGTAGGAAAGCTGGATTCTCCTTGAAAGCCTTGGTTTGTGGCGGTCAGTACAGGGGAACCGTAAAAATAAACCTAGATTTCCATGAGCTTCGGGTGGATATCGAAATTAAGAAGATAAGTGTTGAGTGGTTGTTCCTGACCTGGCTCAACATCGAAAATCCAATCAGGGAATAAACGTGTAGAAAGCTCTTTAGTTGCTTGTTTGGACCCGGGTTCGATTCCCGGCGACTCCACAAAAAAGCCTGTAAACTCAATGTTTACAGGCTTTTTTTATACTTAATATTAAACCGTTAAAAGACAAATCAGGCGTTCGAAAATAAAAAAAACCTTAACTATCATCTTTTCAAAAAGCACTTTAAAACTTAATTTGAATCGAGATATCCTTCAAACACTGCATTGTCTCTCAAGCACTAATGAAGCACGCACAGTTATTTTTCACATCAAGAACACTCAGAAATAGTCCATTATAATTTCAGGCAAAACAATTCAAAAAGCGAACAAAAGAGTCTCACGTTCTAAAAATCCAAGTACAACAAAAATCTACTACTTAATATTTTCTGCAACTTTTCACATTAATCTTCATCCATTAAAAAAAGCAAATACCGGTCTGCTTTACAAATTATTTAACCGATTTCTTTACAAATAAATTTTCTATCTCATCAATAATCTTTAAGCCTTCAGCAATCTCTTTTGTTGTATGAGATTTTTTTACATTTGTTTGAAGTGACAAAAACTCAATTTTACTTTTATAAAATTCTATTTGTTCTAATAAAAAATCATTTTTTTCTTTCAGAAGATTATTCTCCGCCATTATCATTTTACTCACTAATTCCTGATCCTGGGCCGTACTTTTACGATCTTCACTTTTATACGCGTTAATTTCAACCTCATCAGAAAGCAGATACTCGAAACCTATCCCGAATAAGTCATGCAACTTAACTATAAAATCAAGTTTAGGCATAGTATGCTTCCTGTAATTACGAATGTTTGTCTCGCTTGTATTCACCGCTTTTGCAAAAGAACTGTTATTTCCCTTAAATTCCTTAATTGCTATTTCATCAATCTTCTCATTTATCGTGCTCATCTATACAAGTCTTACGAAATAATATCTAGAAGAATTAGATATTCGTTTCGGGTTATTAACAAATTTAAAAAAAATAATAGGATATAGTCTTCAAAAAGAAATCAAATTACTTTCAGGCTATACCTTTCCGTAAACTTCTACATCATGGTATTAACACGGATACTAGCTTTTATAAGCGCCAATGCCGATATTTTAGAAATATGAATATCCTTTGATTGATGATGCGAATTTTGACTTACCAATTTTACATACTCCAAACCCTGCTCGGATTTCTGAACATACTTTACTGTAATATACTCTTCCCAATCATTCAACTTTACACTCAAAAGATACATTTCTCCAAAGAAAATATTTTCAAATTCAGTTTCTTTATACAAAATAATATCCCCAGATTTCAACAATGGGTACATACTATCCCCAGTTACCGAAATAGCACCGTCGCATTTAGGTAAATTCGGAATTTTTATAGTATCCAAAACTCTACGTGACTCTGCACTGTTAAACAATTCTCTAAGTCCAGCAACAGCTTCAAGATCATACAATGGTATTTCCTGATTTACACAAATAGAATCTACCGTTTTTCTGTCAGTATTCATAATTAATACACTTGTATCATCTTCCTTTATCATAGGCCCATTTCCCGTCAAAAGCCACTCTGAATTAATTTCAGGATATTGATGTAAAATTTTACACGCCTTATCCGTTCCCATATTACTACTATTATCTAAAAATTTGTTTGAAAACCCCAAGTCAATACAAAACCTATACCTACTAATCCCTTTGTAATCAAGATACTCCCTTACTCTTTCAGTTGACCCCATAAAAGCATGTATTTTTTTACGTTAAAAATTTGTTTTAATGTATTATTTTACATTATATTTGCAAAGGAAAGAAAAATAAAATTCAAAAACAACAGAAACACCAATAAAATCATATAACTCATGGATTATAGATACAAAACAAATATAAAATACCTACATATTAAACAGAAACAAAACTATCAAAAACCATAATATCAATCTACAAACATAAGATCTCCTATTCAACTCCTAACAAATACCAAAAGATAAAAACAAATCTCAGAAAAAATTCAATAGCCAGAAAATCAACTTATCGAGAAACCAAACAGCCCTAAAAAAGTGCAATCTAACCTGATATCAAACAAAAAAATCTCAATAAAAAAAATCATGAATAAAAATCAAATCGAAACTCGCATAGCTCAATTGTACCTCGCACTTCAATATTGCTCCGAACGAACAAAAACTTTTACACCCGGTGAAAGAATCTGTATCAACCAAGAGCGTTTTCAATGGATGCATATCCTGGATGACGAAACCATTACTCCACGACCTGTTCCTCAAAATATTGAAAACAAACTAAAAGAAGTTTCCAAACTTGCTGCCAAATATAATTTCAAACCTTATTATGGCGATCCATTTAAAGATGAAATTGTATTACACCACTAAATTATATTAATCTTAAAACAAAACTATTATGATCACACCATTAACAAACACAGTCAACCACACTATGGATTTATCACAATTTTCTGCGCAAGAACTAAAAGAAGCATTGAACCGAATTGAAAACAAAAAAAACGAAGAAAGGGATGCTTATAAAAAACTAGTAGCTGAAACTATCCCAAGAGCACTTTCAAGACTACACGAAACCTCTGAAATGATGAGAATCGCCAAAACTGAAACCTTCCAACTATTTGAAACTATTCTGGATTTAAAAAATCAAGTTTACGGTTTTAAAGAAAAGCAAATGTCACACACTTTCTCTAATGACAAAGAAGAAATTACAATTGGATATCGCATTAATGAAGGATGGGATGACACCGCAACCATTGGAATTGAAAAGGTACAAAATTACATATCATCACTTTCAACCAGCAGAGAAACAGCAGCATTAGTCAAAATTGTTTTTAATCTACTAAAGAAAGATGCCAAAGGAAACCTAAAAGGATCAAGGGTTTTAGAACTTCAAAAACTAACAAAAGAATTCAACAATGAAGAATTTACCGATGGCGTTGAAATAATCGCCTCATCTTTTAAACCTGTTCGTTCAAGCTGGTTTATTGAAGCAAACAAAATTGATTATAATGGAATAAGAACCAATATACCATTATCGATGTCATCCGTTGATTTTTTACAAGGATATGCTTTTGATTTCTTTAACCAGACAAATGAACAAAATTATGCAGCCTAATAATGATATCTATGCATCTGCCCTATTAACATTCTTACTTATTGCAACCAATTTGAAACCAATTCTAATATTTCGAGAATGGTTGAGCTTCAAAATAAACACAACCTATAAACAGTATCAAAACGAACGCAAAAAAAAAGCTAATATCTAATCACAAATACCACAGAACGAATAATTGCAATTCATATTCTATAAACTTTTCTAAAAAAATCATCTAAACTCATTTAATTCATCTTTAATCATTTTACTATGCCAATATCTAATCAAAGAAGCCTGGGAATTCAGAAAAACAAATTACTCCGATATAAACTTATAAAAGAGTTATATCAAAAACACAAAACAGAAGACATCCCTACAACGGTAGTCTGGCGCAAATACGTATATCCAATCTATCCCATTTCCAGAACTACATTATACGAAATCCTCTGTACTCCTATAACAATCGAACTTAAAAAAATCGAAGAGCTATACCAAAAAACAGCTTCGTAACCTATAATATCAATCAACAGCTAAACCTATCTAGCTTAAGTTTCCTGAACAAGATTGTAAAAACTTCGAACATTAATGTTCAATCACCTGTCATGCATTTTTATTAAGCATTATATCCTTCCATCTTTACCTTCTCAAATTTAAATTAAAAACTTAAACTCAAATTTCCTGTATCATTCAGACTTGCTAAATCAATAAAACAATTTTCAAAAGAACATTCAAAAGTTACAAACACCTTAACGAAATTCTCAAAAAAAAAAAAAAAAAGCCTGTAAATAGACAATTACAGGCTTTTTATTCCAAACGATTTATATTTCATATTCAACTTGCTTTTTTTTGAATAATCAAATGTTAAATAAATAATAAAGACAACTTAAAATGCAAAAAAAGAAAATCAAAAACTAGTACACCCAAAGCAGCCTCCAGCAATATAGACATTTCAATTAAAACTCACTTTTAGCTGTGATTTACAAAGAAAAAACAAACATTTTTTCACTCTAAATGCAAAAAAAGCAAAAACCAAGCTCTAATTGTAAATGTTAATTTTCAAACCAATTCCGAGAGATGAGAGACCTAAAGAAAATTGGTTACGGGAAACCTCAAATATTGGACGCTGAATATTACGAATTTTATTACTTAATCTATAAACATATAACCATGCTTACTAAAAAACAAGAGTACATAAAATTATTGCGGAAATTATTCCTGGAAGGAAAAATCAGTATCGAATTATTGGAAGTTTTATTGATCTGCGAAAAGGAATCTTTAAACTGATTTTATTACAGAAACATTTCAAAAAACTAAAATAGTTTTAGCCCATCCATAACTTTCTTTTGCGATCTGGGCTTTTTCACATTAATTCAGGATGGCAAAACTTCACTAATCAACCAGTCCTATATACCTGAACCAAAAAACAATCTCAGACTAAACGAGATATTCTCCTTCTTGATTTACAAAAACTGCTACAGGTCCAGCAAAAAACGAAACATAATTCGAAAACAATACTACGTCCTACAAAAAACACCCTCTGAGATTAGTCGATTTTTATAACCAACAGACAATTATACACCAAAAAAAGAAACAAAGCGTACAAAAACAACCTTTTAAAAGACAAAAAAAGCGCCATAAAAGCAAATCGAAAAAAGATTCGATTTTATTATTTTATTCGAAATAAATTTCGATATTTGTAAGAAATCAGAAATGAACTTCCAAAAAACTATACATTTTTATATCTCATTACTCTAACTACAAAAAAACTATTTAGTAATCTTAAATACAAATCCAAATGACAATTTCAAAAATTATTGAAAAAATACAGGTACTAGAATCCTGGCTCATTAAAAACCCAGACAGTGCCGAAAGACAGCTTATCGAATATGACCTGAAAAAATTACAAACTATTTTACAATTACGACAAAATGAATCAAAAGCAAATTAAAGAGCGTATCGCACAACTTTATATCACACTTCAGTTCTGCTCCGAAAAAATCAGAACATTTACAGCCGGAGAACGTATCTGTATCAATCAAGAACGTTTTCAGTGGTTCCATATTCTGAACAATCCTGAAGCTGAACCAAGACCCGTCTCATTGCAAATTGAAAGTAAAATAGGAGAAGTGACCAAACTTATCAGCAAATACCATTTTACGCCTTATTATGAAAACCCATTTATTGAAGAGGACGAACCCGCATCTATTTTAGAAAATACTATGTCCTGATTTAAGCTCAAAACATATTCAATTAATTACCAAAATAACCCAAAATCTATAAATCAATGCATCCAAACAATGATATTTATGCCTCTTTACTTTTAGGGGCCCTATTAATCGCAACAAATTTAAAACCTATAATTACTTTTCGTGAATGGATGAATTTTAAGATCAATTCAACTTTCAAACAATATCAAAATGAGCGTAAAAATAAACCTCATCGCAAATTCTGAAAATTACAAGGTTAACATAGTATCGTTTAAATAGATTTCATCTAAAATTGTTTTAAGAACCTTTTATCTCCCATCTAAAGAAGCCATTCTATACATTTTAATTGTTTTCAAGTGCAAATCTATTTATAGAATACATTGTTTTAGCCTTAACAAAAAAAACTCCTGTTTTTCTTAAAAGATAAAGAAAAACAGGAGCCAAAAAAGCGGGCGCTTACTGCCCTAATCAAATAACTCAAAACCATTCTTTTTCCCGGAATGCTCCAGTGTTTTATCACTCTGGAACAGAATTATTGTGCGGACTCTGCAGACTTAAATTATTAAGTTCTTTTGGCAGAATGACTTCAGAACGAAGTTCCGGACAAGCTCGGCATTAGAAGAAGAGTGGCCATTGATATATAAGGATCAAATGGTTTTGGTTATCTGTGATAAGATTTATAATTACTTATTAATGCCTCCAAAGGCAATTTTACTTTTATATAAAACAATTCTTTTAATCATTTTCACCTTTCTCATTATGGCAATCTCAAACAATAGAAGTCTCGGAATCCAAAAAAATAAACTTTTACGCTATAAGCTTATCAAAGAATTGTATCAAAAACACAAAACCGAAGATATTCCAACTACTGTGGTTTGGCGCAAATATGTCTATCCGGTCTATCCTATTTCCCGTACTACTTTGTACGAGATTCTTTGTACTCCGATTACCTCTGAACTCAAAAAAATTGAAGAACTGATGTTGAATCAGACTAAAACATCGTAAGTAGTTAAACTTGTTTTAACAACTACATTTGATCTGAATTGCTTTGCAAAGATGTGTCTTTTTTTGCTAAAAAAAAGGCACATGTTCGTTGACTGAACAACTCTGTAAAGAACCAGAATACAAGTGTTTAAGCACCTATCATTTGTTTTTTCTACTCCTTTTTTAAGACAATCTTTGTACCCACAAAAGGAAACAACCACAGCGGTTACAACAGAAAATCAAGGCCCATTTTCTTCAAAATCAACACTCCAAAAAGCTGTTTCTCCCAAAAATAAAATTCAATCCTAACATATATTTTTAACATTAAATGGAACAGTTTTTATACCCCACTCTAACCGCATTCTTCGCCGCATTTATCACATGGTTTTTCTCAATGAGAAAATCATTAGCCCAAGACAGAGCCGCCGAACTCGACAACACTGTTAGCGCTGTAAAATATTACCGTGACTTACTCGATGATCTTACCGCCCGGTTAACTACAGCAACCGAAACCATAAAAAAAATGGAAATACAGCACAAAGAACTCATGCTAATCAATCAGCAGTTGGTTGATGAACTACAAAAATTTAAACAACTAAACGGAAAACAACAATGACATTAGCCCAAAAAACCTTAGAAATTGCAATTGCTCAGGTTGGTGTTGAAGAAATGCCACGAAATAGTAATTCCGGTCCTGAAGTCGAGATTTATTTAAGAAGTGTCGGACTCGCAAAGGGATATCCCTGGTGTATGGCTTTTGTTTACTGGTGCGCTCAAAAAGCAGCATTACAATTAGGAGTAAAAAATCCTTTAAAGAAAACTGGCGGTGTACTAGACCAATACAATTCAAGCAAACCTTTGGTAAAAAAGGAGCCACAGCCCGGTGACGTTTTTATCCTGGACTTTAAAAACGGAACAGGTCACACCGGAATTGTAGATAAAGTCGCCGGAACTCTTATCTACACCATTGAAGGAAATACGAATGACATGGGAGGTCGTGAAGGCTATAAAGTAGCCCGAAGAAAAAGAGAAATTAAAAGCATTAAAAGTTTTTTAAGACTCTAAAAACGAACAATAATCAAATTATAACTTATGATGAATAATTTCAAACGTCTTGTTTTTTTGTTTTTTTTAGTCTTAGTTCTGGTTTCGTGCAAAAGCCCGAAACCGGTTCTAAGTGAAGAAAAAGTAAAAACTATTACAATCAAAGAAACGGTACATGATACTGTTTTTAAAATTCAGAAAGACAGCAGCTCTTATAGAGCATTGCTGGAATGTCAAAACGGAAAAGTAGTTGTTAAGAATGTTACTCAGGCCGAACCAGGGCGTAACTTAAAAAGCCCAAAGGTTCGTCTTGAGAACAACAAACTAAACGTAGACTGCGAACTCAAAACGCAAGAACTCTACGCTCGCTGGAAATCTCAACAGGTAAAAGAAACCGAAGTAAAAACCATCAACACCACCAAGTTTGTGAACTACTTGACTTTTTGGCAAAAGGTACAGATTTGGCTGGGGAGGATTTTGCTTTTGGTGTTGGTTTATTATGCTGTCAAACCGATTGCCAGATTCTACAGGTTATTCTAAAATCAGCTAAACAATTTAAAAAAATAATTCACCCTAAAATTTTCAAATGAATTTTAGATTTTAAAAACAAACCTATGTCAAAAATATTTTTTTTCACAAAAGAGAGTTCGATAGAAACGGATCAATTAGCAGAATTGGCTTTTGGACAACAACCCGACGTTGGGAATGTTGAAAAATACAATTTAGATAATAATTTTTCTGTTTCTGAGAATGCTCCCGCTTATGCCATTACAAAGTCCTTAGTACTGGCAATGCCAAATGCTAATCCTGCATTGTTAAACATCGCATTACTCCCATTAAATACTTACGTTAGTGGCTTCCCCGCAAAAATGTTCATTTACAGAGGAATTAAAAAATCCTCATTAGTTGATAATCTCGGAAATATACCCGAAGCAGATAGCTCATGGGATTCTAGTAATATTCTTAAAGTAATAAAAGAGATACAGGATAAACTAAATGCAAAAAATAGTACCACTTTAATTGCTAAGTCAGATTGCTTAGGTTTAGGTTTTTCAAACCTTCCCGACAGTACTTTTGTCGAGAAAATTTTCTTCGATGATACAGACAATTTCCATCCTTTAATCGTAGAAGGCGGGTGTCAAATTGGAAAATTTGCCGGTGGATCAACTCTCGCAGGAATCGAAGTCATATTGGATATGATTGGTTATGAACCAACCTTAAAGTTATTAAAAGCTTCTAACCACACTCTTGAAATTGAAAAGTTAAACATTGGCAGTACTTTAACCGAAGTTGAAAAACTTAAACTAAAATTCAACAATAGATTCAAAAAAGAAGAGATCTTAAGTTATCTTGACATCACAGCGCTCTATGGTGCTACAAAAAATCAAGGATTAAGAGTAAAAGGAGCCGATAATGGTAACAACTTCTTACAGAAATTTTACAATAAAAATACTGTTTACGTCGACATCAGAGACGATTGGGGTTTCTCATACAATCACTTCTTTAAGTTCAAAGACGACCTAAAAGTTGGTTTTTATTCTGCAGATAGCAATATAAAGGATGCTGTATATACTGATATGAACTATTATACCAATTGGCCTATTCTAAAAATTACCAATCAAACTTATAATAACAGTAAAAAATGGTTTCATGTCAAAATTCCTATTGGAATTGGAAGCCCTGTAAATGCAAACTTTTTATCTTCTTATGTAGGTAAAATTTCCACCGAAGTTGATAGTACGCAAAAAAAACACTTTATTATTGCTGATGGAAATGGTAGTAATTCCATACAGCTTGAAGAATCTGAGGCCATTAAATTAAAGAACTGGAAATATGACGATAACAAATTAGGTGCAAATTATTTTCTGTTAAAAAAATCAACAAAAGGAAATAGTAATGATGAATATCAAAATGTACCATCAATATGGAATAATCTTTTCTCTTTAAAAATGAATAATGTTTTTGGATTTGAAGAATTAATTGATGGTGACTTTAGAATCTACACCTACTCCTCTATTAACTCTCCATTAGTTATTGATTCCAAAAGAGGTGAGGCTTACTTGCCTACTTCAGGGATTGCTATCGACAAAAATCATGTAACATTTTTTGCTTATAAAGACGAGGTTGTATATAAAGATACAACAAGCAAAGCAGATAAACCTGTTGCATTAATTGGCAAGGGTAAATTTAATTTAAAATTTGACACAGCTGATTATGATTATGAAAACACCACAAATCCACATACAGGATTTCTCAACCAAATTGTAAAAACATCTAAAATCGGAAACTTTGAGTTGAATAAATTTTCAGTTACTGATTCTGAAAACAACAATACAGTTAAATTTCTTTCGTACTCAAGATCTGGAGATTATAGTGAGAATGATATAGTTTTTGAGACTTTTGAAACAATTACTTTCACACATGAAGAGTACAATGCGTTAAAAGCATATCAACAAAATCTGAACAGTGAGTTCCCTAATCATCCCGCATATATAAAATGTAAGGATTATAATTTCACCGAATATTCAAAATTTATAGTGGAAGACTACACTCTAACATTGGGTATGCCACTACCCATTGAAAATGAAGACACTTCTCTTCTTTACATTGATATAGGTGCTGTAATTGATGACATCACATACAATAATTTACCCATTAGTTTCACTAGTGTAGCTTTAGACTAAAATTAAAAAATAAAGACTATTTAATTATGCCAATATATACATCAAAAAACGCTATTAACAACATTCCTTTAGCAAAGCAAGATCAGACTAACAATAATGAAGGAGGTAAACTTCATTGTTTACTTTTACAAAACAATTCCCGCCTAGTCGATATAGCTGCAGGCGGTATTAAAACTTCTCCTTTAAAAATTGGAGATGAAAATGAAGCTGTTAAACTGGTTAAAGTTGCCTTAAATTTCATTAACGAAAGAGATGATTTATACCCTGAGTACAATATTACTAAGTTAGATGTAAACACATATAAATTTGATTCAAAGCTAGAAAATGCAATTACTCTCTTTCAAGAAAAATTTAATATCCCTGTAACTAATGTGGTAGATTGTATAACAATACTAAAAATAGACAGCAAATTTCTAGGAGATGAATTTTTCGATGCTGAAAGAAAAAAATATATAGGAAAGTCAAGTAAAAAGGAATTCAGTTTCGTACAACAATCTCTTGCAAACAATAAATATGAATATTCGATCTCATTTCGTGAAAATGATCGTCCCATTAAAATTGAATTGGATACGGTTCTTAAAGGAAAAATAGTTCGAAAAGATATTTTTGTTAATGATAAAAATTTAAATATAAATCTGTCAAATAAGACCAAAAATGAAATTCTAAATAAACCCGAAGTTCAGCAAATATTTTCAAGATACGGTATTGATGGTCAGAATTTCACAATATTGCTTGATCCCGCAGAAACTAAAGTTCAATTTGGAACCGCAAAAACTTTTACAGAGACTTTTATTTTAGATTACAAGGAAGAAGAAGAAAACACACCTCCTTTACTGTTTGATGATGAAGATGCTAAATTGCATAAAATAGAAGAAGGTGACTCTCCTGAAAAAATTATTCTTGATAATTACTATGGAGGCGGTGGTTTCCCGATTATGGATCCCTATAACAAAAAAGTAATCTTTAATCTTCCGGAAAGAAAAGTATTTCCAGCTGCAAAAAGAAAATATGATGCTCGTTTCCAGTTTTACCTTAACTTATTGTATTATTATAACTCAGAAGAAAAAGGCTCTAGTATAAAAGAGTGGGGACTAGTAAAAAAAAGTAGTTATGAAAGATATCCGATCGATCACCTAAATAATATAAATATTTTTGAAAATGAGTTTTACCCGGATGAGCCAACTACTGCCTTACCTAATTATTACCGTTTTCTAAAAGAGATGGAAAGATTGAATTCTAAAAGTAAAATTGAATTTGATAGTAACGGAAATACCACTTCCTTTTCAACCATTAAAGGTAAAAATATTAGAATTCCTTCCAGAAAATTTGCTGATTCGATGTATTATTTTCTAAACTTCAGGCCAAATGAAATGTTAACACCTGTAACTGTTCCTCCTACTACTCCTAATAGTCAACCCACATCGGTTATGGACTATGTAATTGATGAAGTTTTAGACCTTTTTGTTAACAAAGCGGGTACCGCTCTTGAGAATATTGTTGAGGCTGGTCTAGATTATGTCGACGAAATGGTAGATGATGCAATTGCATTGTATCAGGAAGCTGCTGAGTTTTTTAAAAAAGCATATAATTTTGCCATTGACGTTATAACTAAATATTGGCCAAGAGGTCTTGGTGGAACTATAGCAATCGGAGGAAGCATTACCTGGGGTATTCCAATTCAAACAAAAGGAAATATAGAAAAAAGCCTTTCCCGAAAAATGTCGAAAGAAAAAGAATTAATAATTGTTTATAGTACTCAATCAACATTTGGAGTCGGAGCTGATGTAGCCGTCGGAACAAGTCTGGGGTTGCACACAGGAGGACATGGTACATCGAAGAAAAAATTTGGTTTAAATGTTGGGGCAGGGGCAGGAAAATCATACGATATTAAGATTGGAAATGAATACGAATTTCCTGTCAGAAAAGAGGAAACAGCATTATTAACTATGATTATTAATGTTTTTGGGGGGGCGATGGTAAATGCAACAGCTGACGTTTTGGAATATTTTGATGTCATAAATTTAAATCCAAGACAATACTTAACAAAGTTTGAAGTTTCTTTCGAGAAAAGTCTTACTGGCTGGGCTGGCGCACAAGTAGGAGTTGATCGTTTAGATGAAAATGGTAAGCCTAGTGGTATTAGTACACCAACTGAAAACCAAGACACACCTGAGCAACAAAATAGCAATAAAGGTTATGGTCTTGTAGATAATATTTTCAACAAATTACCAGGTATGGGTGCTACAGGTGAGGCAGCTTTTAAGAGTGGCGTTGCTTTTAGCTATGAGGTAGACTATGGGGAAAACCCTTTAACTAAAAATCATGAAGGCAGAGTCTTTAAGACTATTGATATTGATACCAACTATTATTCCCAAAACACTTTAAGTTTTGGGCTATTGGGTGGCTTTTTAAAAAAAATTTTTGTGAATTTACTTCCTGGAGCACAATTGATAGGAGCATTCTTTAAAAAAATGTCATTTGATGAAGGAACAATGTTTGGGGTGAAGTACAGCTTAGAAAGAGTTGGCACAGCTGATTCTCTAGGTCCTGGCGATTTCAATTTTACTGGTCAAAATGTCATTGTTGATACTCTTAGTGGTCATTCTATAAAATATTCTAGCCCAGGAGAAAAAGTAATCAAACAAATTTCATTGTATTATAGCACTTTTACAGGAGACGTTAACTCTCTTTGTCAACCTGGTACCGAAATAAAATACAACTTTAATGTGGGTACACTATATAAAATGATTAAGGATAGAGAAACTTACGATTATAGCTTTAAAAACGTACTGTCATTATTTAGAAGCATAGAATTTCACAAAAAAGTTGGTACTTTAAATATTAACACAGGGCAAACTAAGCTTGTCCGAGTAAAAATGCCTGACAACAACCTTACCGGTCTAATCGTGGGTGCTCATAGAGACAGGGCTAAACCAGAAGTCGAATTAATTTCTAAAATGCTGGAACAATCTTTAAAACTAAGTAAATCAAATGCTTTTTTCGAAGGAGGATTGGCAATTGATGTTAAAATGGAATTAAAAATAAGTGAAATAGCTAAAGTAATACTATTTTACCTAAAAAAACTTAATTATAAATATGCATCTTTAACCGATGGATCTCAAAGGAAAAACTTCGAAAGAGATCTGGAAAAAGAAAGATTGAAGATTCATAATGCAATTAAAGCAAAAGCAAAACTTAATCAAACCAACAATGAAGATCAAGTCGTGGCTGAATTGGGAGCTCATTACTATGATAAACTTTTTGATGATAATGAATCAGGAATTTATCCCAATACTAATGTTGTAGGTTTAAATGTTGTAATGGATCAATTCATAAGAACTAAACCAGAGATAGATTATGTAGAAGCTTTACTAAGATTTTTAAAGGGGATTAAACCTTTTAATCTTTACATGAATAATGTAAAGCGACCAGGGGAAGATGATCCTGATTATGGTATGACTAAAATTATAGATTATTTTAATTTTATTGCTACTTTAGCGCATCTTGATGTTACATTAGAAGCAAAAGCCGGTGTAAATTTTGGGGGAACTGTAAAAGTAGGAGAAGGGGCAACTATAGGTGCAGCACTTGAAGCATTGTTTGAAATAAACTATCAGGCTAAGTTATATAACAATGGAAATTTAACTTTTTTAGATCCACAAGATCCGCTACGAATTGTCTATGAGGAAATTCGCAGTTTATTAGGTTTTCAAAAAGAAAGTAAACGTATCGCTGCAAAAACAATATTACAGGTCTAAAAATAACAATTATGAAGAAAGCATTTTATTTTATTTTCGTTTATTTAACATTTTTTTCGACAAAATTTTTAAACGCACAAAATTTAAATAGATATAATTTAGTTTATTTTAAAAAAAATGAATTGAATTTAAAAGGACATATTAAGTCATTACAAACCTACTATTCCAAAATCAACGAAAATCTCCCTACAAAAGTTAAAAATAAAATAAAAGTAAATAACGGAGCCCCTTGGGTTTACAATTATTTAGAACTTTACAAAAATGAACATGTAAAAACCAGTATAAGTAACGTTCCTGATTTCGGTCTATCTAATCTTTCTTTTAAAGGGCTTAATGTCGATATTTATAATTATGAAAGCAAAGATTTAGAAAAAAAGGAAGCAAAAAAAACAGGTTATAAAAAATACAATCAAAACAGCGATTATTTTTTTCTATTAAAGCCAAACGTTGACAGATACTACTTTTCCAAAGTCCTTGATAATTCAAGATCCATGGTTGATCAAAAAAATTTAATTCAAGATTTTTATGTCTACAATTATGACAACAGAGGTCGTATAAAAGAGGAGTTAGAATATGTCTTAAATCCATCAGATACAATCCCACTTAAAAGATACAATCCTAAAGATTTTGATATCAAGATATCTTTTTTTTATAATGAAAAAGATCAGGTAGTAAATCAAAAAATTGTTTCTGGTCCAATGAATGAAGGACAAATAAAATCTGTAGTTTTTGATGCATTAAATACCGAGTATGGATTTTGTAATGATTTGCAATTGAAATATAAATATGACGATCAGGGGCGTATGACACAAGCATTGTTCTATGGAGAAGGGCAAACTATATCCAGGGAAGATTATGTCTATCATCCAACTAAAGATTATGTAGAAACAGTGAAATATTATGTTACCGGACCAGGAGAAATATCCAATCCCACCAAAAATTTTATCAAGATTTATAATGAGCAAGGTGATGTAGTGGAAAAAGAATTTATCCTTGACTTCCCTGAACAAACTCTAGATGTAAAAAAGCTTTACTACACCTACGAATACGACAGCCACAACAACTGGATAAAATGCAGTATGTTCCTTGAAGGAACACTGAGTGGTGAGCCCACTTTGGTTGCCGAAAGAAAAATCGAATATTACAACTAATCTTTTACAAGATACTATCCTAATACTGCGCTTTATTTTAAGCGCAGTAAAAGGTAGTTTTCCTTAACTTAAAGCACAGATAGCTTTTCTGACGTCATCTTTCCGTAAGCGCATTAAATTTGAGATTCATATCTCTAACTCTTTTAAAAAGCGCTCAATTCGAGCTCGCAATCTCAATTTCTAAATATTGAGAAATTTCCCTTTCTTTTCATTCAAAGACTAGCTTTTTCACCTTGCAAAAGCATGGTTGTTCACTTTCTGTACAACTCTGTTAAGTACTACAATACAAGTGTTCAACAACCTTGCAATCGTTTTCTAAAGCACTTTTTTTTGTGAATCTTTGCAATATCAAAAAGAAACAAACAGCTAATTAAGAGCATCATGCATCAAAAAATCTACTTACATATTAAGTAGTAAAACAAATTCAAAAATACTTTTCAAAACCTATCCTGTCCTCTCTTTCACGAGAGGAATACAGCATACTTATGTCTTTTTCAAAAGACATATTTTGAATCGTAATCTACAAACCACTAACAAAGAAATAAATTTAAAAATATGTCAAATCAAATAATGCACCCGTCATTAAGCCAATTATTACCATTGGACAAGATTCCAAATGAGCTAGAGGCAATTAGAGATGCACTTGCCAGTCTTTTTGATTCTGTATTTGTAAAAAATCTTATTGCCAGTCAAAGCTATGATAATTCCTCTGGCTTTTATAGCATGACATTAACCACGTACAATTCTCTAGGAATTGATATTCCTATAGCGCAGGATTTAAAGTTAGTTTTGAACCCAACTGTCGATGGCAACACTGAAATTCCAATCAGTTTTGATTACTCCTGGATTATTCTAAAATATATCAATGATTTCAACTTTGAATCGTTTGACAATACTGTTGAATCTGTTTTGCGCATTCTTTTTGAATTGGCAGAAATAAACGAAAAAACATTTTTAAATGAACTTATCAATACATTTTATCCAGGTGCAAATGCACTGATTGATTTTGTCAATCAGTTTAATAGTGTACATACAGGTGCTTTAGCCACTTTAAATGACAGCAATGCATCTTTTGACAATCAGATAGAGCACTTATCACAGCAAATTGGAAGTTTAGACATTGACTTGCTAAAATTTGCTTACGATAATCTTTTAAATGTAGGGAATGAAGGATTAGATCGTTTAAAGAAATTATTTGCACGCTATTTCGACAATATCGAAAAAAATATCAAAGAGGCTTTAACACTTCAGTTTAGAATGGCTATTAACGAAATTAGCGTTGGCCTTCAATTTCCTCACAAATGGTTACAACCCGTTTACACAGGTACCGAAAATGTTACCGGAATAGCTCTGGATGAGCCATTACCGGAAAACTATTTTAGTTATTTAAAGTTTGATGTTGGAAGCTTAGAATATTCCTCTAATCGCGGATTTATCTTTAATAATATTTCCAGCTTTAGCTTAAACCGATCTATGATTGGAAACACTGGATTAATCGCAGAGTTTTCGGGATTAAAAATAGATTTAAGCAGAGATAAAAATATTCCTGAAGCAGATGCTGACGGAAGAGGAGCTGCATTCAGAGGAGTGTATGCTGAAAAAGCAACAATTAAATTACCTGGAAAATGGTTCAAAAAAGAAAATGATGCTTCACTGCAAATTACTGGAAAACAATTATTAATTGGTACTGAAGGCGGAATCTCCGGAACCATTGGATTAGAATCCTTAGTTGCAACAAACCCTGTTCTTGAAAAAGATTATATGTGGTTCAAATTAGCGAACAGTTTCAAAGTTGGCTTCAACAAATTTGATATTTCTTTTAAGCAAAACAGAGTTGTTTCTTCTAACATAAAGGGCGCGTTAGAAATTAATAAATTAAAATATCCTAAAGATCATCCATTAGAAAATAAACCTTTTCGTGTTGATATTGAAGGACACTTATACGACGACGGAGATTTTAACTTAACCGCCTCTTTTGATAAAGCGAGCGAACCTAAAGCCAATTTATTTGGCTTGGTAAACTTTGATTTTCATAGTTTCGAACTAGGAAAACAAGATGACGATTATTACGTAGGAACTTCCTGTTATGTTTCATTCCCACAGGGTACATTAATGAACAAACTGGCAAAAGGCCAGGGCTTTGATGTAGAGAAACTTCGTATTTACAGCGATGGAAATATTGAAGTCGAAGGCGGTTCGATTCCGATTCCGATTAGTTTGTCTGTAAATCTTGGACCGGTTCAGATGGCGGTGAGCAATATCAACTTTGGTTCAACTCAAATTAACGAGCGTAAATATAATTTCTGGGGATTTGATGGTGCTATCAGTGTCAATCCATTAGGATTAGATGCTCGTGGTGAAGGTATTAAATATTATTATTCTACAGATAATATAGATGGTGACGCTGACAAAAAGCCCGTTTCTTTCATCAGGATTCAGACTATCGAAGTCGATTTGATGATTCCGGGAACGGCTTCTGAGGAATCTGCTATGGCTATCATTCACGGTATGATTTCACTTCCTGAGCCAGGGGTGTCACCGGAATTCATGGGAGAGGTTTCTTTAAAATTACCAAAGCCTAAAATTTCAGGAAGTGTCGGAATGCGTTTTGCTCCCAAATATCCTGCTTTCTTAATTGATGCGAGCATTGAATTGCCGACAGGTATTCCGCTTGGATTTATTTCGATTACCGGTTTCAGAGGTTTACTAGGATTTAGATACGTAGCAACCAAAAAAGCTGCCGGATTAAAAACGGATAATTCCTGGTATGAATTCTATAAACATCCAAAAGCGGGTATCAACATTAGAAAATTCAGCGGTCCACCGGATTCTTTACAATACGATTCCCCATTTTCAATCGGAGCTGGAGCAACTTTTGAAACAACGGGCGGAAGTATCCTGACACTTCGTGCAATGCTATTGCTGTCTCTGCCTACCTTATTTTATATCGAAGCAGGATTAAATGTTCTTGGTGACCGACTTGGTCCTATTGAAAAAGATCAGTCTACTCCTCCATTCTTTGCCATGGTTGCCTTTGGAGATAACTCTCTGGAAATGGCAGCAGGAGCCGATTTTCAAATGCCTAAGCAAGGTGGAGAAATCATTCAGTTACACGCTTTATTAGAGGCTGGTTTTTTCTTTAAAAACCAAAAACCATGGTACATCAACTTAGGATCTAAAAAAGATCCGATCACGGCCAGAATACTAACCTTGTTTACAGCAAAAGCATTTTTAATGTTGTCTGCCCAGGGGATTGAAGCGGGTGCCAGATTAGACTTTAAACTCGAGAAAAGCTTTGGTCCTGCAAAAGTTAAATTATGGGCCTACTTAGAAATGGGTGGGAAAATTTCATTCAAACGTCCTCAAATGGGCGGTTATATTGCTGCCGGTGGAGGAATTCAGATTAAAATCTGGATCATCAATGTTGAAATTGTTTTAGATACTATATTCTCTGTAGAATCATTCAAACCATTCCTGATTTATGCAAAACTGGAATTAAGTGTACGTGTCAAAATTGCTTTTGTAAGAGTTCGTAAGACATTCTTAATTGAGCTTCAGTGGGATATTAACCGAATTGTTGACCGTACGCCCTATAGTCCACTTCCGATGGGAACTCATGGAGACGTTAATGATAACAGAACTGCCGATTCTGTAAAAGGAGTCCACATGCTTACCAATGAAGCTTTCTTATTGAATTATTTTGATAGTATGCCTGCTCCGGGTTCAATTTCTAAAATAATTCCATTAGATACCTACATTGATATCAAACTGGCTAAAGGAGTGTTGCCAAATGATAGTCTTTCTAAAATAATTGGAGGATATACAGCTGACGCAAAAAACTATACCGATTTAATGCCTCCTGAAGCGACATCGAAATCAGGTAGAAAACTTCGTCAGGTAAAACATCAATATTCGATTGAATCGATTGAATTGAGCTCTGCAAATGGAAATTCCTGGGTACCTTATCATCCTTTTAAAGCTGTTGTTGATTCAGATTCCAGAGGACTTGTAGAGAATTTACCCTGGGCACAATGGCAAAAAGTAGTTGATCAATATGATAGTATCCGTGTTTTGGCAACTAATCCATTTTCATATCTAAGTGCAGGAGAACCAGGCTGGCATGTTCCGGAACAATTCGGAATCACTCCTTCTAAATTGTTCTGTGTATCGGATAAAATTGAGGCCGAGACTGTCAATTTCTTAAACAAAAGAATTGGAAAACGCTATTATGTACCAACTCAATACGAAGCAGACAAGATTAATGGATTGTACTTTAAACTTGTTGGCGAAGTTCCTGAAATTGTAGATGGCGAACTTATTAATGGGGATTTTATGAGTATATCTACAGAAAGCAACCCTTTTCGTTTTAGAAGATCTCTTTCATTCAAAAATTATAACAAACTGGAAATTGTTTTCCCTGAATCCGCAATTGAGCCAAGCCTAAAACTTACAACTCATGCCAAACAGGTAAAAATAAGTGCCTATACTTCTGTTTTTAAAGATGGGGACAAGTTACCTGATTATAAAATAATTCAGATAAGTAAAACTGTCGGCGGAGCAGTTTCAAATGAATTGACCTATACTAAAGCTGAATTGCAAGCGGCTATAACTTTATATGATAGCCAAAGCGACGTTTCATTAAAAAATAAAATCGATAAGATTGTAATTAGTCCTGTTGCTGCGAGAGCTGATGCCATTTTAGATGTGAGAAATAAAATTGCAGCCTTATTTAGTCAGTCATACGCTTCAAAGGATGGTGAGTTTATTATGACTGAACCTAGTAATTTAGAAGAATACAATAAATTGTTATTGCAATTGGCTCAATTAAAAGCTGATGCTGGTAATGATAATCCGACTGGAGCTCCTACCCCATTGACGTTTACACGTTTCTATGGATACAGAGGAAATGCAATTTATGCCTTTGACAAAATTTTAAAATACGAGGACACTTATTTAATTTCATTTCATCCAACTCCAAGCACTACTGTAATTGCACAAATTGATGCTAAAGGACATCTGTTAAGAGAACGCAGGTTGAATGGCTTAGTGACATCAATGCAGGTTGTAAATAATAATCTATTAATTACTCAGGCTTTAGATGCTAATCAATGCAAAGGAATTGGTGAGGCAATTATTGATGATACTTTTATCGTAGGTTGTGTGGCTCCTGCCAAAGCAACTGCAATTATTGAGCTTGATTCTGAATTAAACAAAACCTTCGGAACACAGTATATCAATACTTATTCTACAAGTTTCAACAAATTACTGCCACTACAGAATAACGAATTGCTTTGGATTAATGCATTAGAAAATGGAACTCAAATTAACTGGATTAATGGTACTGACCGTTCTTTTGTTCATCGCATAAAGATTGACGAAGTAGCTTATACAGTTCTTCAGCATGATAATACTGATTTTAGCCTGATTACAAAAAACAAAAAAATCATCCGTATTCGTATTGACCTAAGTACAAAAGCAATTGAAATTAAGGATACCAAATTAGTTTCTGAACCGTCAATTTCTGAGATTACAGATGCAGTACTTGCAAATGGTAAAGTTCTGCTTACTGTTAAACTGGCAAACGGACAATTCGGATTGGCTCAAATTGATGGAACTACTATTACTGTTGTTAAAAACGATGTGATTTTTGATTCTGCAATTCATTTGACTAATAATACTCTGGCTGACAATTCGATTATTGCATACAATCAAAAATATCTGTTTGTGTTTAATACTTCATTCGAACTTACAAGACTTATTGAAAGAGGAAGTGCAGACGATAAAGCGACTATTGTTAACATTCAAAACGAACCATCAGCGAATGAAATTCTAATGCTTTCTTCTAAACCAAATGAAAAAGGAATTTATTTTTCACTGTTTAATGATCAATTCGCTAATTGCTCTTTACATCCAATAACGACTGTTTCGGTTGTGTCGTCTACATCTACTTTAACAGGTTCAACTGCAAATCTGGCCGAATTAGACAGCGTAGTTCAATCGGAGTATCTAAAAACAGTCAAGTCTTCAAGATTATTAAGGATTAACGCTGTTGTATGTTCAGCAGGAGGAAATCCAGATGAGGACAATGAAGCAGATTACACTACTTATATTCAACAAATCGGATGGCTAACGAAAGAAAGCGCTGAGCATAATCTAACGATTCCTGGTAGTGAAGCTGTTGCTGAAAACAATAAAGCAATGGGGGCTGCGATTCAAAATACGGTTCAGCCTATCTGGAGACCAAATTCAACTTACTGCTTAAAATTTACTTTAACAGATAAAGTAGACAATAATCCTCCAGTTAAGTTCGATTATTATTACGGATTTAAAACATTAGGTCCTGTTGGTCACTTCCCTGTTCCTGATGAAAAACTTGCTGTTGGTCAAAAACCTTCGGTTAAAAATGAATTGACCGAGTTGTCAAAATCGCCACTGACTTCGTTAAGACAGTATTTAGATTACAACCGTTCTTATCCAAATGCTGATGGAAGTTTGTTATTATCTAAACCTTCATTCTACGGAAATGAGCAGTGTAAAGTCTCAATGTTCTTCAAAAATCCTTATGTATACCACATGCTTACCGATTGGGAAGATTACGGAGCAGGCAGACCAAAAATTAAAGGTGTGATGAATCTGATTATTAAAGATCCTTTAAATGACGTTCTTATTCCGTATCCATTACCAACAACAGTAACTAGTTATCCAAAAGCAGAAGAAAGCAATACAAAATGGGTTGACGATAATGATCCTAGAATTCCTTTAAATATTGAAATGCTACAAAACATGATTAAAGGAAGTAGGCCTGAATTGAGATGTTCAATTCAGATTGGAGATATCATTAAGCCAAAATCCTATGGATACGAGGTAAAACTAACCGATTTAAAACCTTCAAAACTATATACCATTTTAGTGAAAAACTATTTTGATGAAAATCAAGATAATACTCCAACTGACAAAGAAAATGTATTGGTACATCAATTTGGATTCCAAACCTCCCGATACAAAGACTTTGCTGAACAGGTGAATAGTTATAAACTAAGTGAAGAGCCAGTGCGTAAGGCATTATTTGATATTCCCCTAAGTTTAAGTGAAGACCAGATCACTTCTTTAAACAATGTAATTCTTGGCGTGAACGATCCGTTAAGCAATGCTTTTGCCTTGAAATATCAGCATTTATTTGATCGCGCTATAGAGGGAATTTTAAAAATGTCTCCTTTAGATCCTGCTCAGTCTACGGAGGTTAACCGAATTATCAATACTAAAACTAATGAAGTTGTAGCGCTTTTAGTTCGTAACCCTGAACCGTTTAATATTCCTAAAATTCCGTTAGACGAAATTAAGAATACTGTTGCAGTGGTCGACAATGCTGGTATGGCTAATACAAACTACAAAGTATTGTATTCTAAAGATTATGCTCAGATGTTAATCATGAATGACAATAAAAAAATTACTGAAAACAGTTTAAAACTGAAATTTGAATACAGAATGTGGAATAACAACAGAAGCACTGGACAACATGCCACCGCATTAACAGTTCGTGTTGGTGAACCGGTAATCTTAACTGTAGAAAATATAAATCTTTAAAAAACAAAAAAAAATGAGTTCTATAAATCTTCAAGAAAGCCAATCCTCAGGTTGCGAAACATATATCGCTATCGTTGTCGATGAGTCGGGTTCGATAAATGGTAATGAAGCGCAGCAAATACGTGAAGGGCTGGGTTCATTTATCAATTCTCAGGCTCAGAGCAAAATTACGCTTTCGTTAATCGGAATGTCGAATAGCGACAGTAATTCAAGATCGGAGCATGTTATTCAAAAAAGAATTTCAGGAAATGCATCCAGTTTTTCAAGTTGGATTGATCGTTTTAGTTTAAGATCTGTCGATCCACAATCTGATCACTGGGCATCTGGTTTAGAAGTTGTAAATAACTTAACTGTAATTCCAGACGTCATTGTAGTTGTTACTGATGGTTTGCAAGCAAATGACAGCGATATACTAAAAAACTTATATCAAGATCTAAATGATAAATCACATATTTTTGTTTACGGTGTAACCAGCACCGTAAACAATGCTTCGGAACTGATAACCCCGATTACTGCTTTTCTAGGAAAAACACCTATAGTAAAAAGCAATGGTCTGTCTATGCTAAATACAGATTATATCAGAGTTCCTGACTTTAGTACTTTAGGAGCGGAATTAAATCAGTTAAGTATTGATTTATCAAACGCTCAGATTGGGTGTTTGCCAAATGTGAGTATTACTCAAAATAAATTAGTTTATCCTGTCTTAAGGAAAGGTCTTGCGGTTAATCAAAATGCTGGTTTTTTAACCCTCAGAAATAAAAGCCGTGTTCCTCTTACCCTACCCGCAGGGACAAGAATTCATAATGAGAGCAGCTTAAAGGGACTTGTTTTTACACTTGAAAATACAGTTATCATTCCTGCTCTTGCAAATGTAGAAGCTGCAATTCGTATAGAGGGAACACCTGCTGCTTTAGGCAACTATAGTGCTAAGATTTTTCTACCGAATGTCAGCAACCTTAAAGGATTTCAAATCAGTTTTAATGTAACTAAAGAAATTCATGTTGTTGACCTTAATTCAGCTAAAACTGCTTTACAATCTACCAGTTTACAAATCGCAGCGGCAGGGTCAAAAGGTATTGACAGTACAGGAGGAATTCATTTGAGATGGCTCTTAGCTGGAGAATTAGGGACAAATCATCTTCCAAAAGGAGATTTATATACCGGAGCTCATTCTCATTCTAATTTTAACAAACCTGACGATTTTGTAAAAGTATATAGAGCTGCTTATACCAAAGTTGCCCATAAATTAGACTTAAGGGACAAACCACAATCAGTAGATCGTCAAAAGGCGTTATGGATTTATAAAACGGTAAATCTGCAAAGATCTATCTATGTTCACTTTAAAAACAAAGCAAAATATTTGCAAACAAGAGCGAGTATTAATCCAATGGAAGATCCATCCGGTTTTATTCGGGCTTACGGTAATGAAATTATCGAAATTGAAAATAAAAGTGAATTATATTTTGCTGCAGAACTTAAATTTAGCGCTGCAGCTAACTCAGGCAGTGTTAAATTAGAAACATTGTCTGTTGCCGAAAACACCATTGTGGCATCAAAAAGGGTTACGAATCGTAAGACCTACTCGTCAGCTCAAATAAATACAATACGTGTGATTGCTGAGAATGGAAGAAGCATTCGATTTAAAGCAAACGACTGTCTGTTAAACGAAATCAATTTTGAATTTTATGGCGATTTTATTCAACATGCAAATACCAACGGAGTTTGGGATCTAAAAGGAAAATATGCTTTGACTCTTGACGATAATAAAGCATTTGAACAATTAGAGCCAAAATTAAATGCTGTTCATGGAAAATGGTTAAAATTCAATGATGATGAATATGTAAACGTAAACAATTATAAGGATAAATGGAAGCGTGTAACCAGTCAGGATGATAAAAACATTAAGCAAGTTGTTAAAAGTTATATTGACTTAAGCTCTGATGGCACAAATCCGACTGCACAGGAAACGATTAAGTTCAAAGATAATATTCCAGTCAATGATCCTCAACCAGGAGAAGAAGCAAAATTTGCTGAAAATTCAACACAGATATCAAATCTGGATTTATTAAACATTGCTGCAAATGACTACCATATTGCCCGAATGTTAGGTTTAGGATGCATTGATATTGATGAAACTGTTCTTTCAGGAGAATACGTCTATTTAACAGAGTACATAACGTTTAAGAACTTAGAAGGAGGTTTAAATACAAAAGAAGTGCGACACCTTTCTATGAGTATTCCTACTTCTGTAAACACAGAACGTTTATCACTTCCTGTACAATTAAGTAGTTTTTTACCGGGACTTAACGCAGGTTCTGATGAAGATGAACAAACTTCAAAAATCACTGATCCTGATGGATATAGTTTTGATGGTAAGAAAAGATATGTGAGTTTGTTTATGAGCGACATCAAAGATTACAGTGTAAATACTGCTTTCTTTAACTCTACAGAAGAATACGACGGAAGCTCTTTTACATTCCCTATTTACGTCGGAGTAGATTATAAAATTAAAGGTGATGCCAGCTGGCAAAAACCGGAATTATCATCGGACACAGCATATTCTAATATCAAAAAAGATAGGATTACTCCAGGTTCTTTTGAGCCGGCTCCGATTATTATTCCGGATTCAGGGAAATCATTTTTAAATGTTCGTCAGGAAAAAACGGGCTTACAGACCTATGTTTATCAAGGATATGGAATTAACATCTTCTCAAGAGCAACATCCGGAAGCCAATTAGAAATCACTTCTCATATCAAACCAAAAAATACCTTAATGCCACCAACCGGTATTAATTCCTTATTGATTACAGAAGAAAATCCATTGATGTTTACCTCTATGAGCGAACAGCTTAAATTGAAAACACTTTTAGACGATAAACTCATAAAAGACAAAACTTATATTAGACTCCTTTTCGAATATTACGCTACCCAGGAATTATTAAACTATACTATTCCTGATGGAGTAAGTAAGGAGGATGCCTTACTTGTGGATAAAATTTTTCCGGATAATGAAGAACTGTTTGCCGATTATTTTAAACTTTATTTCAGGGATAGTCTTCCTCAAATTGAGCATGCCAAAATTGATGATATTTCAAACAGCCTTACAAATGAACTTACTTCAATTATTAGAATTAAGGAATACAAAATCCTTAGTAGCGGTGAAGAAATTAAGATTAACTTAACTGATGCTAATAAAGACAGATTTATTGGAGGTATCTTAACGATTGGGGAGCAAAATTATATCATTCAGAATATTAATATTTTTACTACTGGTGAAAAATTTAGTTATGCCAATATCGAAGTACTAAAAAAGGAAGTGACTGACCGTCTTATTTCAGATGGCGATGCTACAATCAATTCTGAACAAATTAAGGATATTAAAAAACCGATAAACGAATTATGTTCTTTAGTTGAGAATATGCTGACACCAGAAAACTGGAACCAGCCAAGTCCAATTGGTTTTAAGGTTCAGTTACCTGAAGCTTTAAAAGCTGTTCATAGAGAAATTGTACAGCAGAAAGACAGTCAGGGCAATGATTCGTTACAAATAGAAAAAACACGAGGAATATGGAATAAAAATGTCATTATCGAAAAAGTTCTGGAAGATGCTTTTCAGGTAGATCAAAAAGGAGAATATGTATTAGATTCAAAAGGAAATCCGATTCCTTTACCTACAACTGAGCAAAAACATTTTGGTTTATACAAACTTACTTTTAGAGGACTAAAATTAGGGCAGCATCCTCAATTCAATCAAAACAATGAAAATTCTGTTGAATGGATGAATGGTACTGTTCGTTTATTTACTAAAAGTTGTTTTAATGGATCCAATCCTATTCCCGTAAAATCACGAAAAGATTTTAAAGTCGTTCGTGCGGATAATATTGGAACAAATCAAGATTTAATATTAACTATTAATGACCCTCATTTTAAAATTAAAAAAGACGGCACTCAGGAAATGGATCCGGCTTATGATCACATTATCATTGAAAAAAATGAAGAGCAGAAACCAAAAGAACAGGAAGTAAATTATTATCCAAATTACAAAGTATATCTTTTTGCAGATCCTACAAACGGAATCACGTCAGCAAAAATTCAGCCAAGAGCAGGAGAAAACACACATTATTCAATTTTTGGAATTAGCAGTCATTCCAATTTATATGACTTTGATTCTAAAATTAGTGTACCAAATCCAATGTATGCGGTTAGGATTGAAAAACCTGTTAAACCTGAAGATGTTAAAGGACCACTTTATGCTACAAGACCTGACTTTTTCAACAGATCAACCTACACCTTTACAAGCAGATACACACGCAAACCATACGGAATGCTGCATTACAGGGCAAACGATGATGCTTTATTAAATGCTTTATATGAGACCACAACGATTAAAAAAATTCGCGAGAATCTAAGCAAACTTGGCGGAAACAATGAAACTTATTTTACGAACAGATGGGAGAATTTCTTAAATTTTAACGGGCTTCAAAAAGCAGCGAATTATGCAATTTATCCTCCTGAAAATGTTTCTGCAAAAAATTACCGCTTCCCGGTTCCTGACAGTGTCCTGTTAAAAAATGAAATTAATGAATTCATCAAATGGCACAATACCACACAAAAACAAAATGTTTCGGAGATAGGGGCTTTAACTGCACTCAATCAAATTATTATACCTAAGAGTGCAGGGATAGAAAAAGATCTGCTAGCAATTCACTTTATTGAGCAGGCCATTCATGCCGTTTTTGTACCGCTCACTGAAGTACCAGTGATTTATGAATACATTAAAGACAATAGTTATGTTCCTGTCAATAAAAAACAAACCATTAAAGACAAAAATGGAAATATTCTAAAATACCCTAATCCGGATCTGGACATTGCTCCAATGATGAAAATCAAAAAACCTGAAGAATTCAGAACACAATTTACTGATTTTAATCTGGATGGTAATTCACAAAACATTTATTTCTATGGCGTTCGTGAAATGGATATTAAAATGAATTTCAGCGAGTTTAGTACTTTCCTGGGGCCGGTGAAACTAGTGCCTTCAAATCCGCCACAGACACCGGAAATCAAACGAATTATGCCAGTTTTAGAAAATCCGATTTTGGGAATCAAACCTGCTGTTCAAATAGAATTAAACTCTTATAAACCGGAGTACAACATCAGAAAAATAAATATCTATCGTGCAAAAAATGTGCTCGATGCACAATCTATCAGAACGATGACTGCTGTCAAAGAAATTTTGATCGATGAGAATACTTTATCTACTGATTTTGATAGTGTCTGGACTGTTTATGATGAATTTGAAGACTTAGAAAGTGTTCCTTATGGTGATGGTCTTTTTTACAGAGTTACTGTTTCCAGAGAAATTGAATATGCTGACCCAAGTTCGACTGAACTTAATCCAATCATCAATATCGATTATACACCATCGCAGCCATCAAAAATTACTGCCACCGTAATTGCTGATAGTGTTGCTCCAAAATCTCCAGTTTTAAAAGCTTCCGGCATTCCAACAGGAGCAAATGAATCTGTATTAAAACCAATTGTTTTCAGTTGGGAAAAAACAGTCCATAATGGTAAATATCATTTGTATAAAATGAATAATCAAGGAAACTGGGATAAACTTCAGGAGAAAATCTCTAATGAAAAAATCGTGACATTGCCTTTACTGGAAACCAAACTGGGAACAGATCAATTGACTATTAAAAATAATGATGGCGAAAAAATTTACCATCATTTCAAAGTACTTGCAGAAAACTCTTCAGGTATGTACAGCAATGAAGAAAAAATTCTAACACTTTAATTTTTCAATGAATCCCAATGAAAATTTTTCATTGGGATTAAAAATCAAGCTAATCAAAAATAATATTTACAGAAAGAAAATAAATTTCAAATAACATGGCAACAGACAGAACTAACATTGGCTACAAATTCGAGAACGGCGATATTCCGTCACAGGGGGACTTCCAAGAGGTTTTTAACAGTTTCGTTCATAAAGACGAAGACAAGGCCAATTTTCAAATGGTCGAAACAGGAACCGATGATCAACATTATGTAACACCTGCCCTTTTACGTACAGGTTTACAAAATATTGGAATCATTACCGGAAACAGCTACATGCCTCTTAAAGAATATTTTAACAACTTTATAGACAATAGTCTACGTCTGGACAAACCACCAGTTAACTATAGCGTGAAAGTATTTAAAAACGGACAGTTATTACTGGAAGGAAAAGATTATACTATAAATTACGACACTGCAGTGATCACTTTTGCGGCAAACATTGACAATAGAAATATTGAAGTAGATTATTGGTATAAAAATTTAAGTCCAAATCCGGGTGGAGGTTCCGGCCAGCAAATTGACTTCACCAGCTTTTTACATACCACAGGGAATGAAACCAAAAATGGCATCTTAACTTTTAACAACACTACTCCAACTTCAACGAGTGGAATCGTATTAACCAACAGCGGTGCCGATGCCGGTGCAAAAGTACTGGATGTAACAGTTAGCGGCTCCGGAAGCGGTGTGTCTGTTCAAAATACAGCAGCAGGAACCGGTATCAAGTTATCCAATACCGGAGCTGGAACCGGTGTACATTTAAACTCCTCAACCTCAGCAACCGGTGATCCTTTAAAAGTAACTAAAGATAATGTTATTAAAGCCAAAATCGATTCAGAGGGAATTGTAACCGCTAAAAGATTTGTTAGTAAAGAAGGGACAAATGCTAAATTTGTTAAAGGAGATGGTTCTCTTGATCCTACAACTTATGCAGACGATAGTAAGGTACTTCATATTTTCGGTAATGAAGTCAAAGATGGAGAATTAAAATTAACACATAATACATCACCGGATACTGTTTTAACCATTACTAAAAACAATAGTGCTAACTGCTTAAAATTGGTTCAGAACTCCAACTCTAATGCAACTACTTCAACTATTGATACCAGCACTGATAATGTTAATAGAAAAGCAATCAGTATTCGAAAAAAAGACGTCGAAAAAGCGTTCATTACGCACGACGGGAATGTATCCGCAACCTCTTTTACTACATTAAACGAAAAAGCTGATATCACAGATGGCTTTTTAACCCTAGCCGGTTCTGCACCTTCTGATCCTGCTCCAACGGCAACGACAGGGCATGCAAAATTATATGCCAAAACAGCCGGTACTACCGATTTATACGTCATGGGTAGTGATGGTGTTGAAAAGAAGATTGGTGGTGAAGTTGATTTGTCAGGCAAAGAAAATACTATTACTTCTGGTAATAATACTCAATACTTTAGAGGCGATAAAACCTGGCAGACTCTTGATAAAACGGCTGTTGGGCTTGTTAATGTCGATAACACTAGCGATTTGAATAAGCCAGTTTCTACGGCTACTCAAACGGCTTTAAATGCTAAACAAGCAACATTAGTTTCAGGTACAAATATTAAAACCGTTAATGGAATTTCTGTATTGGGATCTGGAGATATTTCCATTCCTGGTGGAGGTCTTACAATTAGTGGATCCAGTGGTCGGGTAGCTAAGTTTAATCGATCAGGTAATAATGTTACAGACTCAAATATTACTGATAATGGTTCTCTAGTTACTTTTAGCACACCTGTCTCAATTGACAGTGGTACAGATGGGAATAGTGGGTTAACATTAAGTAAACTTACTTCATCACCAGTGGCTGTAGTATCCACATTTGCTACAGCGGTAGGTACAGTTGGAAAAGGTATAAGTTTGATATTTAAAGATGGAAATTATTATTCAGCAAATCAGGACGGGAATATCTACAAGACATCTAAGTCAACAGGCACTACTACTATTTTCTCTACAATAGGTGGTAATCTAATGTATTTATGTTTAGCAAATGATGGCAATATTTACGTTACCAGACTTGACGGAAAGATATACAGAGTTGATCCTAGTGGAACAGCCACCCTAATTAAAGCAGGACTGGCTCCAAATCTTTATGGTATAGTACAAGGAGTAGATAGCAATTTATATGCAGTTGAACTACATGGCACTATCTATAAACTGACTCTATCAGGTGACCTAACAACCCTAACAACAGTTGCTAATGCGTATGACATTTGTAACGGTATTGATGGTAACTTATATGTAATGAATACAAATTCAGGAGGCATTTTATATAAAATCACCTTAGCTGGAATAGTTACCACATTTGCAACTAACGTTTATGGAGATTCTGGATTTACATTTCCTATAGCTAAATTATCTGATGGATCTTTTGTATCCAATACAAACAATAAGGTTGTAAAGATAAGTAATACTGGAGTTGTTACCACTATTTCTGCTGCAGGGTTGAACTATTCAAATACTATAGTAGTAGATTCAGATGATACTTTTTACTCACTTAGTCAAACTGGTAATATCCAAAAAACATCATTACAATCTTCAAAAGTACTTAAAACGGATAGTACCGGATTAGTGGTAAAATCAACTTACTTAGAAGATGTTCAATATTTGAAACCTTCTGATGTTGATTTATCAAATCTTGTAATTAAAAATAATCTTAAAACCATAAATGGCGTATCCCTTCTTGGATCTGGTGATATTGTTACAACATCAACAGCCGTAGAACCAACACAAATTACCATTACTACAACTGCGAGTATTACAACTGATACATTAGATACAAACGGTAAAAAACAACTCGGTAAAAACGTAATCATTAGTAATGGAGCAACTGCAATAAACATTACTGTAAATGGAGGCACAGACTTTAATGCCTCATACTTAAAACATGGTACTGGTACAATAACATTTGTACAAGCAGCAGGTAGAACATTAGTTCAGGTTAATGCAACTGCAGCACTAAACGGAGCACCTGGAAGTACTGCCACAATTTCGAGTATCGGAACTACAGATTATTTAAGAATTTCAAACGTCTAATTATGAATCCATTATTATTTTATGAATATGGGGTAAGCAAATCCGTTGGTCTTCCATTTATTTCTACTTGGAAAACTGATAATGTCTCCACAGGTTCTAGTGGTGCTTCACAAGTAAAGTTGCCCTTGGTCGCTTCCGGCACGTATAATTTTACTGTAGAATGGGGTGATGGTAGCAGTAGTTTGATTACAGCTTGGAATCAAGCGGAAGTTACCCATACGTATGCCGTAGCAGGAGATTATGTTATTAGTATTGCGGGAGTTTGTACGGGTTGGTCGTTTATGGGTTCTGGAGACAGATTAAAGTTGGTGTCAATATCCCAATGGGGAGGATTAAGGCTTGGAACGAATGAATGTGGGTATTTTCATGGTTGTTCTAATTTAGATTTGACAAATGTATCTGATGTGTTAGATTTAGCGGGTACCACATCGTTAGGTAGCTGTTTTGAGAGATCAGGAATTACTACAGTAAACAGGATGAATGAATGGGATGTGTCCAGTGTTACTGATATGAATAATATGTTTTATTTTGCCGAAAAGTTCAATCAAGACATAGGTAATTGGGATGTGTCTAATGTGACTAACATGAGCCGAATACTTTCGGTTGCTAGACCATTCAACCAAGACATAAGCAGGTGGAAGGTATCTAATGTTATTAATATGTTTCACATGTTGTCATACACACGATTCAATCAAGATGTAGGTAATTGGGACGTATCTAAGGTTACTGATATGACTGCTACATTTTATTGGACACCATTTAATCAAGATATAAGCAGCTGGGATGTGTCTAATGTTACTAATATGAACGGCACAGTAGGAGACACGCAATTCAATCAAGATATAAGCGGTTGGAATGTGTCTAATGTTACTAATATGGCTGGTCTGTTTCAAAACACACCATTCAATCAAGATATAAGCGGTTGGAATGTGTCTAATGTTACTAATATGGCTGGTCTGTTTCAAAACACACCATTCAATCAAGATATAAGCGGTTGGGATGTGTCTAATGTTACTAATATGCGGAGTATGTTTTCTAGTAGCTCTAGAGCTACAGCATTCAATCAAGATATAGGTAATTGGGACGTGTCGAATGTTACTAATATGAGTTTTATGTTTTATGGGCAAGCTATACCATTCAATCAAGATATAAGCAATTGGAATGTATCTAACGTAACTAACATGGAAGGGATGTTTTATAGTAATAGAGTATTCAATCAAAATATAGGTAATTGGGACGTGTCTAATGTTACTAATATGTCTAGTATGTTTTATGACAATAGGGTATTCAATCAAGATATAAGCAGTTGGGACGTGTCTAATGTTACTAATATGTCTAGTATGTTTCGTAGTAATACCGCATTCAATCAAAATATAGGTAATTGGAATGTGTCTAAAGTTGCTTTTCTAAACGATTTTATGCGTGAAAAAGTTATGTTTTCTGCTTCAAACCTAGACGCTATTTACAACGGTTGGAGTAGCAGACCTGTACGACCTAGAGTAGTCGCAAATTTTGGAATAATAAAATATTCAGCGGCAGGTGCGGCCGGCAGAGCTATCCTGACAAGCGCACCTAACAATTGGACAATAACAGACGGTGGAATAACAACATAATAATCTCTAAAACGAAAAATTAAACATTAACAAATTAAAAAATGGAAAATCTAAAAATCGATAAACAAGAAACAAAAACAATCAACGCTGAACAATTAAAGAAATTACAGGACTTTAATGTCTTTATGGATAAGGCCAGATTATCGTTGGGAGAACTGTCTATTCAGTATGAATTTCAAAAAGCGGATATTTTAAGTCAGATTGCCGTTCAGCAGCAAAACTTCAATGAACTGGAAAAAGCAATTAAAGCCGAATACGGAGATATTCGCGTGAACATTGAAAGCGGTGAAATTGTAAAACAAGAACAGGAATAGTTCTTGAAAATAACTTTAGAACAGTTAACAGGAACCACAAATTTATCAACCTGCCTGGCGTGGTTCCTCTTAACTTCTATAGGCGCTTTAACGGCGGTCCTAATTCGGTCAAAGTTGAAGTACAACTATAGTGATAGAACTCCCTATCGCTGGTCTTGGCCATTATTGTTTCTCGACAATCTTCTTAATTTAATTATTGGCTTTTTCATCTCCTTGACTTTTTTTAGGTTTTCAAACCTATTCTTAAAAACAGAATCCATTATCTGGCTTGCCGCTTTGTTTGGTTTTGTCAGTAATGAATTGGCCTTTCTATTGGTGAAGTTCAGTTTTGCAAATAGAAAATAATTTAAATAAGTACTTCAAAAAGGTATAAACAACAAATTATCAACAAAAAACAATTTGGCTTTTATCTTCTCGAAATTAGCTCTTTGACTGAACAAATCTTCGGCATGAGCTAAGACAAATCATAATCAATTATAAATAAACTATGGAATATTACAATACAGCCAGGTCTTTGACTGCGGCAAAAAATGATTGCGCTGCCGGAGTCATGGGAACTTCCGTCGAACTTACTGCAAATGCCAATCGGTTTGTATCAACTATAAGTGTCGAAGATGCCAATGCAAAAGCAGATGCGTGGTTGGCAGCAAATGTTCAGGCTTATGCCAATAATGCGGGTTCCTGCCAAAAAACAGTCTGGAGAGGAATAAACCCTTCCTGTGTTATTGAACCTACGGTAACACTGTCTCCTTTTAACTACATGATTATTAGATACAAATGGGCATTAGGAGCGGGACAGGATTTCGACACTTATACCGGAATTATCAACTCGGGAACTCCTCTGGACGACAAATGGATGGGCTGGAACCACGGATTTTATAATGAGATTCCCAAAGATGCTGAAGCCGTCAATTCTTACATGATGTGGGCCGGTGATAATCAAAAAGCAAATGGCGTCGAAAGCTGTCTGGTCAATTTTAGTAAAATCACAACAGATTATCCTTTTCTTAATTCGGTTCAGATAAGAATGGCGGGATCATGGTATACTGCTGTCGGAACAGGAAATATCGATGTTGAAATAGTAACCTATATCGGTGGAAAAATGGAAAAATCAGGGTACGACATTATTAACGTTGGCGGAACTCTGGTTGACAAAAAAAACTTCTCTAAAAAAGTGCCCGTACAAGGTCAGAATCTGCATAGAAATATTGAAGCAGTTACTAACCTCGGGTACATTACCTACATCAAAGATTCGTCTACAGGACAAATCGTAATTAAATATTAAAAAACAAAAATATGGGAAATACAGGATATAAATCTTTTGCAGACCTCGAATTGTACTACGAAGACGGAACTCCGACAGGACAGCCAACAAAACCAAATGTAGTGACAGATCCGGATTATATTGCTCCCGTTTTGGATACGACGACCTGCGTACCCAGCACAAGATATTATAGTGAGGAAAGAAAGTTAAGCGCACAGAGAAACAACTGTGAAAGAGGATACAGCGGAAGTACTGCTGTATATACTTCTTATCCAAATCAGTTTTTCTCTACCATAAGTCTTGCCGACGCTAATGCCCAAGCAGATGCATGGTTAGCAGCAAACGTACAAACGTATGCCAATAATGTAGGAACATGCGAAATTACCTATGTACCTCCGACTGGAGGTGGCGGTAGTGGCGGATGTCTTGTTGAAGGTACACTTGTCACATTACCTGATGGTTCAAGAAAACGTATTGAAGAACTTACACTGGACCAACTATTACTTTCTGCCGAAATTGAAACACTCAACGATACCAATAATGCTGAAGAATTGTACAAATGGTCTTGCGACTATTTATCTGAAAACCGAATTACTTCTCCAATAACAAAACTTACGCACAAAGTTGCTTATAAAACTATTATCGTTAATGACGGTTTATTTGAGGCTACCCCTACTCACCTGCAATTAGTTCAGCGCGATGGCTATTGGAAATTTATTCCTTTAGGAGATATTCTTGTTGGAGATCATTTATACACAATAGACAGAGAAATTATACCGGTCACTGCTGTAACAATTAACTTGGAAAAACGAAGCATCTACCCGATGACGTTGAATCCATTTCACACCTTTTTTGCAAATGGAATTTTAACCCATAACTACAAACAAGCAATGTGAACTGATTTTTAAAACAGAAAATCAACTTGACAAACAAAAATAGTTTCTCTTTTTAAAAACTTTACATCACTTTAATCCAAATTCCACAAAAAATCATTCTTTTTTATTGACGATCAAAAAATCTTTAGAAGAAAAAAACAATAGGGAATTTGGATTTACGTGTTGTATGATTTTCAAGAAAAAACTTCAAATAGTTTATAATCTAAAAACAACAACAGATGGACACTAATCATAACAGAATAAAAATGGCAGATTTAGAAAAAAATCTGCCCAATAAATTTTTAACTACAAACAGCAAAGGGGAACTAGAATTTAGTGACATCAGCACTATTCAGGTAGAAGGTTACAATGCGCTTGATTATGTTGCTCCGGGAAAAGTTCTGGATGCAAGACAAGGAAAAATTTTAAAGAATTTAATCGATGATGTAAACCTTTTGGTTGCTTCTGATAATATCGGTCTTAATACAATTCAGAAAATAGCCGACGCCATCGAAACAGGGCGTATTCAGCTAAATAAAGTACTACTATCAGTTGCTTCTGATAATGTCAATCTTAATACGCTTCAGAAAATAGCGGATGCGATTGAAGCAGGACAAGCTTATTTAAATACACTATTAGTAAATGATTTAAGTACTGGTGGTACCGCAAAAGCATTAACTGCTGAAATGGGGAAGGTTCTACAAAATAATAAAGTAGATAAAATTGCTGGTAAAAGTTTACTTTCTGACACCGAAATTGCGCGACTTGCAGCAGTGTCTAACTATACGCATCCTGCTAATCATCCGCCAGAAATTATTTCACAGAATAGTAATAATAGATTTGTGACGGATACTGAAAAAGCAAATTGGAACTCAAAAGCAGATTTACTTTCACCTTCATTTACTGGCGTACCAACAGCTCCAACTGCAGCTGCCGGGTCAAGAACAACACAATTAGCAACAAATGCCTTTGTGGCAAATGCTGTTTTAGCACTTTCTGATAATACCATTTCAATACATGGCAATCAGACAAAAAATGGAATTCTTTCCTTTGATAATGGTCCTAATCCAGGTTTCTTTAAGGGTATACGAACAAATTCAGGAATGAACACGCTTAGCGTGGGAGCCATCTTCGACGCTGCAGGTGGTACAGCAGTTTCATCTACTATTGCTTATGGAGCAACCGGATATAAAATAGACACAGAAGGAACTAATGGTATATTGATAAATTTAAAAGCACCATATATAAATCAAACGGGAATTAAGGTAAATGGTACTCCTGAATCTACTGCTATTCTTTATAGAGGTCAAAACAATGGAGTCGATACTTATACTGTCAATAAAACCGGAGACATCATCGCCAATACATTTACCGGGGGAGCAACCTTAAACGGAGTTCCCACAGCTCCAACTGCAGCACCGGGAACAAATACCACCCAAATTGCCACTACTGCTTTTGTTCAAAGTTTTACCAGACCCTATAAAGTATATACCGCTTTGTTAAGTCAGTCTGGTACCAATCCTCCCGTTGCAACTGTATTAGAAAATACTTTAGGTGGTCTACCTGTTTGGAGCAGAGCTGGTTTAGGCAGTTACTCCTGCACGCTAACGGGAACTTTCGCATCAAACAAAACAGTCGTTTTTGTCACTCGAACAGGGAATGTTAATACTTTATCAGCTTCACAAAATACAGCAGATAGCGTTTCATTAAGCTGTTATAATTCAGGAGGAAGTTCAGCTGAAATGAACTTAAATTTAGTATCATTTGAAATCAGGGTTTACAATTAAAAACACAACTAACATACAGTATATCATTTTTTTTTAAAACTCATCATTACAAACAACGTTCAAAATAATTTATAATCGCACCCCAATCTTGATGAACAAAAATAACTCCTCCTTTTAAAAACTTTCAAGTATTCAATCCAAATTCTACAGAATAATTATTTTTTAAAATTAATGATCCAAAAATCTTTAGTCAATAGAAATAATGTAGAATTTGGATTTACTTGTATATAATTTCCAAGAAAAATTTCAAATAATTTATAGTTACCCAACAACAAAAAATGAACACTAATCATAACAGAATAAAAGTAGCAGATTTAGAAAAAAATCTGCCCAATAAAATTTTAACGACAAACAGCAATGGTGAATTAGAATTTAGCGATGTAAACAATATAAAAACAGACAATTACAACTCCCTTGATTATATTGTTCCAGGTAAAGCTTTGGATGCAAGACAAGGAAAAGTTCTTAAAGATTTAATCAATGAGGTAAATGGACTTCTTATTTCTGACCATATCGATTTAAATACACTTCAAAAATTAGGTGATGCAATTGAGGTGGTCCGCAATTCTTTAAGCACAATATTAGTAAACGATTTAACTTCCGGAGGTACTGCAAAAGCGCTAACTGCCGAAATGGGTAAAAGCTTACAAAACAATAAAGTTGATAAAATTGCAGGCAAAGGTTTACTTTCTGATAGCGAAATTGCCCGTTTGGGAACACTTTCAAATTATGTGCATCCTGAAAGTCATCCTGCCAATATCATTACTCAGGATCCTGCTAACAGATTTGTGTCAGATACAGAAAAAAATTCATGGAATTCTAAGCAGTCCCCTTTGGGTTATACTCCTGAAAATACATCTAACAAAAACACTGTTAACGGCTATGCCGGTTTAGGTCCAGACGGAAAATTAATTTCGTCGCAGCTTCCTGCTATTACTGTAAATGATACTTTTGTTGTAGCATCACAAGCAGCAATGTTAGCTTTAACTGCAGAAACTGGTGATATTGCGGTAAGAACCGATTTGAATAAATCTTTCATCCTGAAAGGCTCAAATTCAACTGTTTTAAATAACTGGCAGGAATTATTAACTCCTACCAGTGAAGTAACAAAGGTTTTCGGAAGAAATGGTGCTATTACTTCACAAGCTGGCGATTACAATGCCGATCAAATTACTGAAACTACATCAAGAAAGTTTCAAACTGCTAGTCAGCAGGTTTTTAATGATGCTACAAGTTCAATTCAGACACAATTAAACTCCAAAGCTTCTACAACAGGTTCGGGAGCCTCTGGTACATGGGGAATTAATATAACAGGGAGTTCTGGTTCTTTAAATAATGGATCTACTAATATTACTTTACAGGACGGATGGGCCAGAAATCAAACACAATATGGTTACATCGATTTTGGCCCTGCAAATAGTAGTCATGGGCATATTTACACTGACAGACCAAATTTTTATTTTAACAAAGAGCTATTGGTTCTAGGAAATACTGTTTGGCATTCTGGGAATGACAGTTCATTACTAAAGGGTTCGCCAAACAGCAGTACTCCGATTAATTCAAACTTTGCAATTGGAACTAATTCAGGTCGAAATTTCATACAATCTCATAATGGAAATCCTCTTGATATTAATCCATTAGGAAATGCCGTCACGATAAATGGAAACACAGCATTGCATTTTGGAAATTTCAATCCAGATAATGTAGTCCAGGGCAAGAATGGAAGAGGCCGTTCAATATCAAAAAACAATGAAAATGCAAATACTTCAGACGAAGCAAATCCATCCGGTTTCTTTTACGGAAATACCGTTACCGGAATGCCGAATAACGATTGGTGGAATTGGATTAACATCGCAGGCTGCGACTGGTCAGGTACTGATGGTTATGGCTTTCAAATTGCTAACTCTTTTTGGAATGGTAATTTATTGAGCAGAAATATGACCTCTGGCTCTTGGTCAGGTTGGAGGACTATTATGGATACTGAAAACTTTACTAATTATGCAGCTAAACTAAATGGCTCTAATGCCTCAGGAAATTGGCCAATAAGTGTGACCGGTAATTCGACTGGTTTTCCTTTTCAACCAGGAAACCAAATAAATACTTTGACAGGTAATATTTCGACAATTATCAGGGAAGAACAGCCATCATCCGGATATTACTATACCTCAACATTGCATATGGGTTCAGGTGATGGTAGACAACAGCTGACTATTGCCAGAGATGGTAGCGGCATGAAATTTCGAGGTAGTACTACTCATAATAGTGCTACAGACTGGACATCATGGAAAACTGTGTTAACAGATATTAATTATTCTGCATATTCAGCTTTCTCTGGCGCAATTACAGGTTCTTCTTTAACCGTTACTGGAGATGTTACTGCTTTTTCGGATGCCAGAGTTAAAGAAAACATCAGACCTATTGAAAATGTAATTGGGCGAATTCAGGCTTCAAGAGGAATCATATATGATAGAATAGATAATGATCAAAAAGACAATATTGGATTTATTGCTCAGGAACTTGAAGAAACTTTTCCTGAATTGGTAATTACACGTGAAGATGGTACAAAAGCTGTTAAATATCAAAATGCAGTTGCTGTACTATTCGAAGCAGTCAAAAAACAACAGATACAAATTGAGGGTCAAGATAAAAAAATGAAACTTATTCTTAAACATTTAAACTTAAAATTATAATGGCACTCTCAACAGACGGCGCTCTTTCAATGGGAGACATAAATGTAGAATTAGGTCGTTCCAGAACAACATCTATATCTTTAGATGCAGCCGAAAATGGTAGTTATGCTACTATTAATCAAAATAGTAATTCGAAACCCTCCAGTTCAAATCCAGCCACAATTAGCGAATGGCGTGGCTATAATCATACAGCAGTTTCTTCTGGAGGTGGATCTAGCGGAGGTGGAACCGTTAATACTGGTGTAATATGGAATAATACAGGGCGTACAATCAGCGCAACATATATGGCGATTAAAGCAAATGGTACTAATATTGTTTATATTACCTTACCTACATTAGCCCATGGGGATAGTTTTAAATTTAGTACTTCATATACTAATTTAATATTCTCGAATGGCACATTTGTTATGGATTTATATACACCCACCGTAGGACTAAATTCATCAAACTATTTTTACATGACTGCCGGATCAAATAGTACAAATGGGTACTTTTCAAATACGGGAAGTAGTTTAAGAGCCACTGTTACCTCATCTGGGCCGCAATACAGTATCATTATATATATAAAATAAACAGATGAAAGTAATTTACAGTTACTGGGAAACCGGTAGTGGATTAAATAAGCCTGGTAACTGGTTTAACTCGAGATTTATGCTATCATCCATGGTAGCATCTGTTCTCAATAGCTATAAACATTATGGCAGAGTTGAAATGGTCACAGATAGTACCAGTAAGGTATGGATAGAAAAATTAGGACTACCATTCGAAGCCATTAAAACTGATCTTGATGAATTGGACCGGTATGATAAAAACTCATGGGCATTAGGAAAAATCAAAGCGTACAGTATTCAGAAAGAACCTTTTTTACATATTGATTTAGACGTCATTTTGTTCGAGCCTCTTTCTAAAGAACTCCTTATTAACGAGCTTTATGTTCAAAACATTGAACCATTTTATATAGATTCCTACCATAAAACCTATATGCCTTACATTGAATTACTAGAAAATCTTGGAACAGATTTACCACTTGGATTCTCTGATAAAAAACATGCGGTAAATCTTGGAATTTATGGTTGTAACAATCTTGAATTTAATAAATTATTCTGTGATTCTGTATTTACTTTTATGGATCGTAACGAAAAAAAGCTCAAATCTCTTGTACCGCTTCATAAATTATGCGTTATCTGGGAACAATACTTTTGGGCCGTTATTGCGGATAAATTAAAAATAACCGTAGGTACAATAATAGATCCTTACTACAAATTAGCAACAGAAAACGGATATATGCACTTATTAATTGACAAATACAAGGAAGAAGTAGCTCATAATTTTAATGAGTATGTAAAAAACATATATCCAGCTTATTATCAATCAATAGATACGATTTTAAAATTAAAACATACATAGTAGAAATCTATTCAGATTAGCACCTGCATAGCTCTTGATTTACAAATCAATAAAGTCCACCTTAGAAAGTAGAAGTCTTAATTTACGGACTTTTATTAATCAAAAAAAAACACTTCGCACCTATCAATTCTATAATCTTATCATAAATTGCTATATTCTGATGAACTCCTGATAAATCTCTCAATCCCCGCTATGTAAGCAAAAAACAGGAATTACAAATAAGATTATTGATACTGGAACTTCCGTTTACAATACCTTTTTCGATACTTCCGATAATTAGAGGTAATCTTCCCGTTTATTAATCCACGGTAATGATCACTAATATTTCCAGCTTCATATGTATAAATTCCATTACCTGCCTGAGTAGTTTATCAAAATCCAGCATTTCCATAACCTTATATTCTACATTATTCCAGAGAGATGAAAACTTCGTTTAATCCAATGGTAGTGTAAAGTATGACAATGTAATGTAGAACATAAATGTGTTTTACTTTAATAATTTAATGTATAAAACATCATGACAGACTTATTAGTAAAAATCGATACTAAAATTGAAGAACAACAAAAAATTAATAATAGTCTTAATGAAAAAGCAAACAATATTATTGAACATTTTAACTTAAAAAAATAATGGAACTACCTCTAAACGGACCTATAACAATGAACCAAATTAACAGTGCATTTGACAAGCCTTCTGGTTCTACAATTTCTTTATATAGTGCATCAACGGGTGGTCTTGGTGCTATAAATACCGATTCACCTTACAGGCCCGATGGATCAGCGCCACATGCAATGTCAGAATTCCGAGGCTACAATACTGCGGCAATTCCTCCTTCTATAGTCATAACCGGATTTAGTGGAGGATACCTATATTTCACGATCAGTGGAACTGGATACAATCCCTCTGTATTAGTATTTATCACAAGAACCGACTCTGCAAATGGCCAGTGGGCAAATCATGTAGCAGGTTCTTCAGTCTCTCCTATATTTATTGGAACTCCATCAACCGATAGTTGGTACCAGATAATTGATCGAGGCTATCAAGTGGGGCATCACATTGTTTCAAATGTTTTTTTTGTAAGCGGTCTAGATACAACAGCACCTAGCGTCCCAACTGGATTAACTTGTGGATCCGGAGCGGGTAACCCTCAAACTTCAATAGCCATAGAATGGAATACTTCAACAGATAATGTTGCAGTGGCAGGGTATCAACTGCAAAGAAGAGTAAATTCTACCGGAACCTGGTCAACAAGATATACCGGAACCAATTACTATTATCAGGATACTGGTGCTCGTAATACATATTATAATTATCAAGTCCGTGCATTTGACGCTGCAGGAAATTATTCAAATTTCTCTGCAATTGCGGGTTGGCAAACTGAAGGAGGTATCTCGTGTTTTGTTGAAGGGACTTTAATTACATTATCAGATGGTACTCAAAAAGCAATTGAAGTATTAACTGTAAATGAGTTATTACTTTCCGCTCAAATTGATACTTTAAAAGATACGAATGATACTGATAAATTATATAAATGGTCTTCCGATGATCTGACAGAGAATCGAATTACATCACCCATAACTCATATAGAACCAAAAATTGCACAGAAAATTGTCGTTATTAATGATGGATTATTAGAGGCAACGCCATATCACTCACAATTGATTCAACGTGATAGCCTTTGGAAGTTCATTCCGATAGGTAATGTCATAGTAGGGGATAATTTGTACGGAATTAACAAAGAGATTATACCAGTAACCTCTGTACATATCCATTTAGAAAAAAGAATTATCTACCCTCTGTCAATGAGTCCTTCTCATACTTATTTCGCGAACGGGGTGTTAACTCATAATATAAAACCTGCAGATCCAAAATGAATTATATAATTAATCGTGATGATCTAAACAATATAAAAATAACAGTTAGTAAAAAGATCTTAACTGGAACGCTAATTGGTATTTGGCTCACTGACAAACCCACGAGTAAAAACTCCAGGTATTTATTCCAAGAACAGATGGTTAAAGCATGGTGGGAAACAGATGATCTAGGAAGATACTGTAATCATTCTTTCACCCCCAATACCACTGTAATTTTTCAGCGTAATAAATTAATCCTGAAAGCGAACAGACAACTTAATTATGGGGAAGAGATATTGGTTGATTACAGAAAAAGCACAATTCACATAGGATATATCCCAAAAATATCTTTTTAAACGTTAAAAAAGCAAAACAAATGAATACCAATCACAACAGAATAAAAGTAGCAGATTTAGAAAAAAATGTTCCTGAAAAAATCCTGACTACTAATAATGATGGAGAGTTAGAATTTACTGACATCAGTACTCTTAAAATAAATAGTTACAATGCCCTTGATTACAATGTGGAAGGAAAAGCACTAGATGCCAGACAAGGTAAAATTTTAAAAGATTTGATTGATAGTATTAATAGATTATTAGTCTCTGATCATGTTAATTTAAAAAACATACAGGAATTAGCTGATGCTATTGAGACAATCCAAAATTCGCTAAATAACATTTTAGTAAATGACCTTACTTCGGGAGGAGCGACAAAGGCTTTAACAGCCGAAATGGGGAAAAATTTGCAAAATAATAAAGTTGATAAAATTAATGGAAAAAGCTTACTCTCTGATACAGAAATTGCACGTCTTGGAACACTTTCCAACTATGAGCACCCTGAAAATCACCCTGCTACCATCATTTTACAAGACCCAAATAATCGACTTGTAAGTGATACAGAAAAAGCCATCTGGAATACTAAACAATCTTCTTTAGGCTTTACTCCTGAAAACGTGTCTAATAAAAATAGTGCTAATGGATATGCAGGACTTGGTGTTGATGGAAAGTTAATTGCGTCTCAACTTCCTTCTATTACAGTAAACGACACCTTTGTAATAGCTTCGCAAGCAGCAATGTTATCGTTAAAAGCAGAAACAGGGGACATTGCTGTTAGAACGGATTTAAGTAAATCTTTTATTCTTAAAGGTTTAAATTCGGCTACCTTAGCTGATTGGCAGGAATTACTAACTCCCACTAGTGCCGTGACAACAGTATTTGGTCGTAACGGAGCCATAACTTCCCAAACAGGTGATTACTCCGCTGATCAAATTGCAGAAACAACGAGCAGAAAATTTCAATCAGCAAATCAACAGCTGTTTAATGATGCTACAAGTTCAATTCAAACACAATTAAATTCTAAAGCTTCCGCTACAGGTTCTGGCGCATCTGGAACTTGGCCTATTAATGTAACTGGAAATGCAAATACCACAGGAGGTCTGGCCGTTCACTCTTCAACAAATAACGAGCCGAATAAAATTGTCAGAACCGATAGTAATGGTTACATCCAGGCTGGGTGGATTAATACAATTTCTGGCGATAATGGAACGAATTCAATTAACCGAATTTATGCTTCAAACGATCAATATTTAAGATATTACACTCCGGCAAATTTTATAAACACTTTAGGATTGGCAACAAAATCCGCCACAATTCCATCAAACATCTATAACGGAACCCCTGTTGCAACTTATTTTATTACTAACGGAGCTGTAAGTGGCTTAAAAGTAAAATTACCATTCGCTTCAAACTCAGGCAAAATGGTTTCATTTACCGTTCGACTGTATCAATCATACGAAGCATATGATATTCAGTTTTCAGGTTATTTATATGAAACCATTAACAGTTGGTATTCTCCGAAAGCCGTTATGATATGTGGTACTAATCCGATAAATGTAATCATGGGTACAGATTCAGACGGAAAGGCCTATGTTTGGCTGGCAGGAGGAAATTATTCAGGCGCAGCAGTCTTAGACGTAGTAGGTGGATATAACACCGCCGATTGGAATAATGGATGGGCAATAACAAATGATTCATCAGTCCCTAATCAGACATTAAATACTACTGTTTACCCTGCAATAAACACAAATAGTTACAAATATTATTCAGCATTTTCCGGAATTGTCAGCTCAGGAAATGGTTTTCAAACTGCTAATTATGCTACTAATTTAAGAAATAGAATTTGGTCATTCGGAGATGCTGATCAATATGGCTTAAGCTACTTTCAGGGGACTTCCGGTCAATACGGTACCGACTCTATTGGAATACATTTTGGCAATGCTACAAATGCTGCATCAAAATTTATTTTTGCTAGTAATGGCGATTTAAAGACAACAGGATTAACAAGCAGTACGGCTTTTGGAGTTACACAAACAGATGGCTCTGGTCAAGGCCTCTCTCTATATGCTGGTGCTGTAAATGGTAAACCAGCGTATGGCTTAATGTTTGCGACAACTTCCAATTACGGTGGGTACGGGGCTGTTAATGGAGATTGGGCAACCTATCTTACAATGGATGGAGCTACAAATCGAGGATGGATATTCCGCTCCATTAATACAAATGTTGCAAGTATTAGTGCAACTGGCGCATTTACAGGGTCAAACTTTATTGGACCATTATCTGGAAACGCCAGCACATCAACTTTATCTAGCCAACTAAACTGGACCAATTACGGAGGTGGCCATACCATTTTCGATGCATCGTCATCATTATCACCTGCAGGTACATCTGTAAACAATGCAAATTCTCAAATTGCCTGGACCACTACTTATCCTTCACTTATGGGATGGAATGGATCAAATACGTATGGGGTAAGAGTAGATTCTTCTAGAATTTCTGATAGATCAACACGAGCAAATGGTAATTTCTACATTGATGATAATTATGGTAACGGAATCGTTGGAGTATATTCCTCAACAAGATATCAAGGGATTTATGCTATGGGAGATGCCTATAAGTTAGCGGCAGATGGCTCAGCTACAAATGATTGTTATGGACTAGCCTGGACACATCCTAATGTTGGCGGCCAATCAAAGGCGGGATTAAGTCATCAGCTATTGGTAATGGAGGCTGGAACTACAAAAACGGCAATTGGTACCGGAATTTGGACTTCAGGATCTGTTACGGGATCCCGATTTGCTGCTGGATTTGATGCCGGTGTCGCAAACTCATTTTCTTGTGATGGCTGGTTTAGATCTGGAGGCTCTTCAGGCTGGTACAATTCTTCTTATGGAGGAGGAATTTGGATGCAAAACACTACAAATGTAGAAATTTATGGAAATAAACAACTTTTAGTTAATAACAATATAACAGCTACCGGAGACGTAATAGCATATTATTCTGATGAGAGACTAAAAACAAGAAAAGGCAATATCATCAATGCTATTGATAAAATTAAGACATTAAACGGTTTTTATTACAAAAACAATAGTTTAGCAAAAAGTTTTGGTTATAAATGTACCGATTTGCAAATCGGACTCTCTGCCCAAGAAGTAAAAGAAATTTTACCTGAAGTCGTCACTATGGCGCCTTTTGACAGAGAAATCACAGAAAATGGAACTGAAATTTCTAAATCTGGCGAAAACTATTTAACTGTTAATTATGCTAAAATTGTGCCTTTACTGGTTGAAGCAATAAAAGAACAGCAATCTCAGATAGATTATTTATTAACAAAAATAGGCAAATAAGTCGTTTGGCAATAATCTCGTCAAGTTCACAAAAAAGAGGCTATCCGAAAAGTATGAACTTCCTTTTATTATGTTATTGTTTTAAATTTTTACTTTAGTTCGACGCGGATAAAACAGATTTACTTCGTAAAAACGCGAATAAAAACAGATTTTCTAATGTATAGAATCCGTTTTGATCAGCGTCTTCGCGATAGCGAATCCGTAAAATCAGCGTTGAATTAAGACGTGTAATTTTTGCCAACCAAATAAACTTCTTTTAGATTATAATTCAATCTAAATTATTTATAAAAACAAGGCTGTCCTTACTTTTTGGACAGCCTCGTTTTTTATACCGGTTTGTTTTATTATAATCGGTTATGATTAAAAATCAAACAAACTGTAACGACCTAAAGATGTTTTATAACATAGTCGATAATATCTTTGATTATTTCGTCTACTGCATTTGTTTCAGGGTTAAATGTAGTTCCGTCAAAATATCTGGCATCAGTACCATTTCCAGTAGGAGAACGATGATGTACATCAATAGAATCTCTCCAAAAATTAGCATGATTTTTCCATTCTTCCCTATTTACCAAAGCTGGTTCTGTGAACCACAGATTCCATGACAACGTATTTCCCGGCTGAAGCATATTCCCTGAGCCAAGATTAAAAGCTTTCATTATTAATTGATTGAAACCATCCACTACTTTATCTTTGGTCAACTTAATATCTCCAATTTCAACTGCAAGGTAGGCCGTGGCAAATGCTTTATCATTATGTAATGCAAACGGAGGATTTTCGAATTCAGGATTTAATCCGTGTATTACTTTAAAAATTGGCTGATCAGGATTATTCTGCTCATGTGTAGTAACTCTTATTGCATTCTCTTTATTCAACGGGAATTTTGGAAAACTATATTCCAATAGAGGCCAAATTTCTTTTATCTTATCCCCTTGCTGCTCGTTTGGTGTCAACCAAATTTTACCTTCAACAGTCATGTCTATTGCGACCTCTTTTGTCACTTCATTAACCCAACCTCTTTGACCGGTAACCGTAACCTCTACATTTATACAAATTTCATCTTTAAGCCACACTCCTTGTTGAGGGCAGATAACAGAATATACTCTTCCTTCATCCGTATAACCGGCTCTCGAAATATAAGGTGCAAATTGCTGATAACACCTTTTCGGATTGACACTGCCTTTTTGCGTTTCCCAACTAAACTCCGGCCACTTTACACCAAGCTGACGTTGTAAAAAATTAATATTATCCATATTACCTAACATCGGTAAAGAGGAAAGATCCCTGGTTGGATACAACATAGGGGAACCCGCTGGTGGAAATCCACCAACCCATCCGAGTGGAATGGGTGTATTTTCATTGTTTTGCATAATTGTTGACTATTTAGGTTTAAGTAATAAATCTAACCCAAAATAAAATCTCGCATCCACGTATAATTACCTGTTTTTAAAAAAAAATGTAATATTTAAGCTATAAAAAAAGTTATGAGTTAAGTACTTTGAAAAGCAAACTCTTTCTAAAACAACTTTAACAAAACTCCGAGCTTCTCTTACTAAACTGACGAGTTCTAACAAAGAAAAACAAGACCCCAAAAAAAATAAGCCGTATTGTTTTTCATATATCTATATTATTATTTTTACAAGAATTAACGAATCCGCATTATTTAGGTAAATGTATTTTTAGAATAAATAAAATTATAAGAAACTGGCTTTTATTAATTTCCTTACTATCCTCTTCCTTTTGTCTGGCACAGACTTCAATACGATCCAATAAAAAAAAGCTACAACTGAAACCACCACTATCAAAAATACAGTAGAAACGGCAGCAACCAAAATGACAGAAAAGCCTTTAAGTCATTCTATTTCAATAGGAATCCTTTATCACGGAAAAGAGTTTATTTGTCATTATGAGGAACTAGAAAAAGGAAAAAATAATGCTCCCAACAATGAAACAATCTATGAAATTACTTCATTAAGTAAAGCTTTTACAAGAACACTGGCAGCAAAAACGGTCATTGATAAAAAACTAAATGTTGATGATAAAGTTCAGAAATATTTGATGAAATACTAAAAGACTAAAAACTGCTTACTATAAAAAAGCTCAAAATTATTGATACTAAAAAAGCCCTTCAAAGTGGAGTTTTCTCCATCGAAAGGCTTTTTGTTTATAGAAACTAATTCAACTATAATTCGGTAATTTCAAGGACAACGCTTGTTTCAACTTTAGAAGAGGAAACTCGTAATCCCACATTCATTAAGTAATCTCCTGTAAAAGATTCTCCGGATTCTTCCAAAGATTTCTTTCCTTCGGGCATTAGATTGATTTCTTCTACTCTGTAGGTTTTATTTGGATCCAAACCCTGCAAACGAACAGAATTGTATTGCGGATCGTAAAGTGGGTGAAGTGTATACGAAAACAATACGGCCTTGCTTTTTGACTCGTTTACATACATTAATACGGCACGGCTTTCGTCATAAGGAGAAATGATTCTATACAAATCACCATGCCAGATTACCGGGCTCAGTCGTTTATAATTGGCCACTGCATCCTGACAGTATTTCAATTCTTTTTCTTTAAGTTCTTTCACATTAATATCAAAGCCCAGCTTGCCCATCATCGCCACATCGGTCTTGAATTTAATCGATTGATTTCCCCATGATGTTACGTGATTACAAATCGAGAAAGCCGGAAAAAACTGTGAATAGCCCCATTGTATAAATACTCTATTGAAAGGATCGGTATTATCACTTGCCCAAAACTCTGTAAAATAATTAAGCAATCCGTAATCGGTTCTGCCACCGCCTCCAGCGCAAAGCATCATTGGTAAATTTGGATATTTCGTTTTAATTCGGTTCAAAACTTTATACAAGCCCTGGGTATATTCAATAAACAAATGCGACTGCTGGTTTTTTAAGTAGGTGGAATAGGCATTGGTCATCATTCGGTTACAATCCCATTTAAAAAAAGCTACTCCCGAATTGGTCTGCATAATATCATCTACCGTCTTGAATACAAAGTCCTGTACTTGCGGATTGCATAAATCTAAAACCAACTGGGTACGGTAATAACTTTCAGGTCTGTTGGGCAATTTTAGTACCCAATCCGGATGTTTTTCATACAATTCACTCTTCGGATTAACCATTTCGGGCTCTATCCAGATTCCGAATTTAACTCCTGTTTTTTCTGCTTCCTGCATCAGGAAACCTATACCGTTTGGCAATTTTGTTTTGGTAGCCTGCCAATCTCCAAGGCCTGATTTGTCGCCACTTCTCGGATATTTATTCCCAAACCAGCCATCATCCAACAGGAACATATCAACTCCTAAAGTTTTGGAATCAGCAAACATGTCCGTTAATTTCTTTTCGTCAAAATTGAAAAAAGTAGTTTCCCAATTGTTCAATAAGGTCAGACGTGATTTTTCACCATCTTTTACGCCATATTTTTTAGCCCATGAATGCAGGTTTCTACTCGCCTGCCCTTTTCCTTTATTCGAGAAAGTATATATAAAAGAAGGCGTTGTAAATATTTTTCCTGGTTGAAGACTGTATTCAGAAGCAAATGGATTAATCCCCGAACTAATTCGAAGCGAATTTTTATTATCCAATTCAAAAGCAAACTTAAAATTTCCTGACCAGGCAATTGTACCGGCTACAAGTTCACCCGAATTTTCATTGGCTTTAGTATTAAGAGACAAAAAGAAAACCGGTGTTTGGTACATATTCGTACGAACTCCTAATTTGGAATCAATCACTTTTGTACCACTCGTTAATTCACTTTCCTGCATACGAACCTCTTTAGCCCAGTCTCCATGAAATTGAGTCAACCAATATTGATCGGCATCAAAATGCAGCATCGATGACGCATAATTATACAACATAACCGGCTTTTTTTCGTGATGCACAATTTCCGTCCACTGCTCAATTGTATTTTCATTGTAAAATGCTTTATAATGCAGCGTAACTTCTACAGGATATGCCGGATCTTTAAGTTTTATAATCGTTTCGGTAGTATTGGCATCTATTTTTTGCGAACTATGACTTACATAATTTAATTCTAAAGAAGGATTTCCATCATTATGAGTCATTCTAATTGCCGGCTCAAACAAGTTTTCTGTTCCAAAAGTTGGATAGGCCTGATGCCTTAAATTAACCAAGGGGTTCCCGTCGTTTATAACAAATGACTTTGTATTCTCTTTTGAAACTGCGGCATATCCTAAGTTATCTTTGAGTTTCGTTCCTAAATAAGACTGATAAAGCAAGCCATTCTTTCCTACTTTTAAGATCAAAGCCGTATTTTGAGTTTCGATCTGAATTTGTCCATCTTGCGCATTAGCTTTACTAAACAAGATTGTAAGAGCTAATAGAAATAGTAGTTTTTTCATAAAATTTGTTTGGTAATAGTAAGTGGTTCTTTCTTATATATGGTTTGCAAAATTCTTTAGTAGTAACACCTTTTCACTGCTTTACATCCTGAAATCTCAATTGCATCATAGTGTTCTTTTATTTACGCTAATCATTGATTAAAAATGAGTTCCAAAAGTATAACAATCACACGTTTCCCCATACCAGTACCTACCAGTTTATTTCGGTGCATTGTAAAAAGTAGTTTATTCAAATCGTATTAAATTTTTAATTCTAATACTATATTATCCACTTTTGACCCTCAAAAAGGTTAATCTTACCAGTAAAGCAAAAAATCTAATGCAATATCATTTTATAGTTTTCGAAAAGAAAATAAACTTTTTTAACCTTCAAAATTACTCTTTCACAAATCCGGAAAAGGGCTTTATAACAAGAGCATTTTAATATTTCATAAGATATTACCAGCTTTTTAATTTATCCTGAAAACCACCTCTTTTTTTCTTGTTTCAGGACAATCCAGTCACCACATGAGCAATAAAAACAGGAAAATTCCTCGATTACAAATGATTTTACGTTTTGTGCTTTATATTCATATATTATCCACTTTACTTTTCATATTAATTTATTTTTAAACTATTTTTTAAACATATCGCAAAAAAACTGGTAGGTACTGGTATGTAAGAGTGTCGAACATTTATACTTTTGGTTTTCACATTGATCTCTTTTTCAAACACAAACAATCAAGTACTCCACGCATCTTGTTTGTTTTAAAAAGAAAAAAAAGCGATTCAATAGGACAAATTAGAGAGTTCATTACTAACCAAAACCACTAAGAAAACCATGAAATTATTAACCAAAGACAAGCCAAAACACAATTGGCTTACTACTGAGATCTGGAAGGTTACCAAACTAACATCGGGATTTCTATTCGCTATGACCATACAGGTTTCTACCGCAGCGGAATCTAAAGACATCAAACTTTCTTCGAAGTTTATCAACGCTCCACTTATCGAGTGCAATGCAACCAGCAGGAAATTAGCTATTGACAGACTAAGTACAACAAACAGTTCCGCCCTTTTATTCACAGAACAAAAAACAATCAAAGGGAAAGTAACCGGTACAAAAGGAGAACCACTTCCGGGGGTTAACATTCTGATAAAAGGAACAAAAATTGCCGTGACTACAGACTTCGACGGTAACTTTTCAATAGACGTTCCGGATTCCGGTAGCATACTGGTTATTTCATTTACCGGTTTTGTAACCAAAGAAGTTACCGCCGGGAATGCCTCAAATATCCAGCTTGAAGAGCAAAATCAAACCTTAAATGAAGTGGTTGTTGTGGGATATGGAACTCAGAAAAAAGGTTCTACAACCGGAGCAATTGCCGCTATTAAAGGCTCGGCCCTGACACAAAATGCTTCAGCAAACGTTTCAAACGGTATTGCCGGACGTGTGTCGGGAGTAATTGCCAACAATCGTTCGGGAAGACCCGGTGATGACAGTTCCAGCCTTTTAATTCGAGGATTTAATTCCTTTGGAGGAGGTACCAGCCCACTGGTAGTTGTAGATGGTATTCCGGATCGCGATCTGAACAGAATCAATCCCGATGATATTGAATCAGTTACTATTTTGAAAGATGCATCGGCTGCAATCTATGGAGTTCGTTCTGCCAATGGAGTAATCCTTGTTACCACCAAAAGAGGTAAAGTTGGAAAACCAACGATTAAAATTGATGGTTCTTATGGTATTCAGCAATTAACAAGAATGGACCAAAGGGTTAATTCCTGGCAATACATGACGTATTACAACGAACTGAATGCCAACAAAGGAACAACACTTCCTTATACGCAATCTGATATCGACAAATACAAAGCGGGCAACGATCCTAATTACACAAGTACAAACTGGTTAAAAGAAGTGTACCGAAAAGATGCTCCACAGGCTAACGTTTCTCTTTCTGTAAATGGCGGTAATGAACAGGTAAAGTATTTCTTCTCCGGTCAGTATTTAAATCAGGAAAGTAACCTTAGAAACAGTGACGAAAGATACAGACAGTTTAACTTAAGATCGAATATTGATGTTAATATCTCTTCCAATTTAAAAGTTAACCTGGATATTGCAACCCGCAAAGAGGATCGAAATTACCCGGCAGTCAGTATTGGAAGCATCATGCACGAAACGGTAAGTATGTATCCTTTTATTCCAGCTTACTGGAAAAATGGTTTGCCATCTTCAGGAATTGCAAACGGAAGAAACCCAATCTTAATGTCTTCTTCGGCGGCTGGTTATGACAAAGTGGTAAACTTAATTGTAAATCCAAAAATAGGGTTCGACCTAAAACTGCCTAAGATTACAGAAGGGCTTTCTTTGAACGGTTATGCAGCATTTGATTACAATGTTCGCAGTCAGAAAAAGTTCACCAAACCATGGGATGCTTATTCTTATGATAAGACAAATGATAGTTACAATAACGTAAAAAACAGTACGAGTATAACGAGTGTATTGCAAAACGAGCAAATTACGAATCAAAATACTTACTTCTTAAAATTAGCTTACGATCGTAAATTCAACAAACATGGTTTTAATGCTTTTGTGGGATACGAACAAACTACTACTGACAAAACTGAAACAATCGCCTATAGAAGAGATCTGTTAAGTGATCAGCTAGATCAAATTTTTACCGGAGGTACAAAAGGACAAAATGCTACCGGAAGTGCTTATCAGGACGGAAGACAAAGTTACCTGGGCCGTATTGCTTATAATTATGATAATAAATATTTTGCCGAAGTTTCCTCCCGTTACAACGGATCTTTCAACTTTCCGTCAGCAACTCGTTGGGGATTATTCCCTGCCATTTCAGCAGGTTGGAAAATATCTGAAGAGTCCTTTTTCAAAAACAATATCAAAGCAATCGATCAGCTTAAATTGCGAGCATCCTGGGGAAAAATGGGTAATGACGATTTAGGCGAATGGATTAACGGTGTATTTTATCCAAACCAGTATCTTTTCTTAACAAGATATCAGTTAACTACAAATCAGCAGAATTACAGTTACTTTGGTTCAGATTATACCTTAAACAATAGTATCTATCTTTCGGCTACACCAAACCCTAATATTACGTGGGAAGTACAACACTCTACAAACATTGGACTTGACTTTGGATTCTTAAACAACAAATTAACCGCCACTTTTGACTATTTCAGCAACAAAAGATCTGATATTTTAACGGCCAGAAATGCGTCTGTGCCTCTATACACCGGATTGGCACTTCCGAAAGAGAATATTGGAGAAACGGTTAACAGAGGTGTTGACTGGTCTTTAAATTATGCAGACACAAGTAATCCATTCAAATACAGTGTTGGTTTTAATCTTACTTATGCACAAAGTGAAGTGCTGTTTCGTGACGAGGCTTCGAACATTCCTGAATGGCAAAAATCAACCGGAAAAGCAATCGATTCCTGGTTAGTTTACCAAACAAACGGAATTTATCGCACTCAGGCAGATGTGGACAATTCTGCTCATTTTGAAGGTGCAAAACCGGGGGATATTTGGGTAAAAGATACAGATGGTGATGGTAATATAACTTCAAATGATAAAGTTAGAATTCCACAATCGGCTACGCCAAAAATTGCCTATGGTATTCCGATGAGAGCTGAGTACAAAGGCTTTTCTATCGACTTACTTTGGACAGGGCAATCAAAGGCCAAACAAATGATTCTTCCGCAAGGACAAGGAGCGATCGTAGCACCGCCAACATGGTTGTACAATGACAGGTATACAGCAGACAATCCAAATTCTAAATATCCTGTAGCCTTTAACGATTCTGATAACAGAAATAATATTCCGGCCGATTTTTGGTTGAGAGATGCCTCTTTCTTTAGATTAAAATCATTAGAAGTATCCTATGTTTTACCGGAAAAATCCCTTTCCAGATTTGGAGTACTGAACATGAGAGTTTACGCTGGAGGAACTAATTTGTTTTCTATCGATCATATGAAACAATACAACTTAGATCCTGAAACCAACAATACAACAGGAGTAAATTATCCGCAAACCCGAATCTACAGATTGGGTGTAACTATTGAACTATAATGTTGCCACAAAAAAAATCTGACATGAAAAATTATAAAAATAATAACCAAATCAATATAAAAAAGAAGGTGCTTATTCTTGCCTCTTTTATTATCGCAATCACCTCTTTTACATCCTGTAGCGAAGATCCGCTGGACAAAGTTCCTTTGGATTCGTATACAGATGCAACAGTTTGGAATGATCTGAAACTTGCTGAAGCTTTTGCAAACAATCTGTACAATGTTTTACCGAGCACACAACACAATTGGAACAACAAAACAAACCGCAGCTGGATTTTGTCTACTGCCTGTGACGAAGCTTTTAATAATTTTAACGATTATGACATCTGGACTGTAAATTCAGGAGCGCTGACACCCGATAATGCAAGTGATTTTGATATCTGGAAACCTACCTATGCTACAATTCAAAACTGTAACATCTTTTTGTCCCGAATTGATAACGTTCCGGGAGACGAAGCCGCACGCAACAGATTAAAAGGTGAAGTGATTTTTTTAAGAGCTTATGCTTATTTTAAACTAACAAGTGATTACGGCGGAGTTCCGCTGATTACAACTCCTTTTGATTTAAACAGTAATTTTAAAGTAGATCGCAGTACGTATGAGCAATGTGTTGATTTTGTCGTTACCGAGTTAGACAAATCTGCTGAATTATTGCCATTAGCGACTTCCAGTCTTGGAAGAATTACAAAAGGTGCCGCACTTGCAATTAAATCAAGAGTATTACTTTATGCTGCGAGTCCTCAATGGAATACTACTAACGATATTTCTAAATGGAAAAAAGCATCAGACGCAGCAAAAGCTGTTATTGACTTAAACATCTATCAACTTTATGATAAAAAGTATGAAGATCTTTTTACTACAAACAATTCAGAGATTATCTGCTCCCGTTTGTCCAGTAAAGACCCACAATGGAGCGCTTTTAATGGTGTAGAAATGTTTAATTCTCCAAGTGGTTTTCACGGTTGGGCCAATTTTGCGCCAAGTCAGAGTCATATCGACGCTTACGGAACTGCCGACGGAAAAGATATTACTGATCCCACATCTGGTTATAATCCACAAAAACCTTATGTAAACAGAGATCCCCGTTTTTACAAAAACATTGTGTACGACGGACGTGCTTATGGAAAACCTGAATTTTTTAAAGATCGTTATGATGCAGGAAGTTCCAATAAAGCAGAGTTTTATGAAGGCGGATTAGATTCTCCTCAAGGTTGGGATACCTGGAATGCCAGCAAAACACGTTACACCTTTCGCAAATACTGTGACACAACATACAATTACAATAGCGAAACACAAACCAACAAAGCCTGGATTATTTCCCGCTTAGGCGAAATTTACCTGAACTATGCCGAGGCACAATTCAAACTGGGCAATGAAGGTACGGCAATTCAATATTTAAATGCGATTAGACAACGTGCCGGAATAACAAATCCGCTGACAGGTCTAACCGGTATAGCTTTAGAGAACAAAATCCGCAATGAAAGACAGGTTGAATTATGTCTGGAAGGATTTCGCTATTATGATGTTCGCCGTTGGAAAATTGCCGAGCAAACGGAAAATAAACCTTTAATGGGAGTCGTAATTACCAAAAATGGAGATGGGTCAAAAACCTATACCTATACTAAAGTGCAGGATCGTTTTTTCAAACCTCAGCATTACTTATTACCAATTCCGAGGGATGAAACGAACCGAACCAATCTAACTCAGAATCCAGGTTATAATTAGAATTTAGGATCACAACACTCCCTAAAGTATAATTTATAAGAATTTAATTATCAGTCTCATGGTTTATAGTCGATCGAAAAAACTGGTAATTCTGCAAACCCACTCTGAAAATTGTGTGGGTTTGCTTTTAAAATTTTACTTCTAATGGTAAAAATCAATTCCAATAAAAAATAGCTACATGAAGAGTCGATTTATAATTATAGTTGCAAATTGCTGTCTCTTTTTTACTGCATTTGGCCAAAACACTACAACTTTCAAATCATCAGATCCTGCTATAGAGCTTGCTTTTAACCGTGCAAAAACGATGGCTCTAAGCTACAAAGGGAACTCAAATGATCCGGTTGGACCCTGGTATGAAGCAGCACTTCCGTCCCGATCCGCTTTTTGTATGCGGGATGTAGCGCACCAAAGTATTGGTGCGGAGATACTCGGATTACATAAAGAAAACAAAAACATGCTTTCGCTCTTTGCCAAAAACATTTCAGAAAGTAAAGACTGGTGTTCGTACTGGGAAATCAATAAATATGGGAAACCGGCACCGGAGGATTACAGAAACGACAAAGAATTCTGGTATAATTTAAACAGCAATTTTGATGTAATGTTTGCCTGTTGGAAATTGTATTTATGGACAGGAGACGAAAGCTATATCAAAAATCCTGAATTTGAAAACTTCTTCGAAAAATCAGCCACCCTCTATATTGAACGCTGGGTACTCGATGCGGACTCGTTATTAACAAGACCAGAATTCCCAAACGCTACTTTACCGTTTAACATAAAAGACGATTTCCATAAATGCCGTGGACTTGCCTCCTACTCTGAAGGAATTCCGGGTTTAAAAATGGGTGTAGATTTAGTTGCGGCAATTTACCGTGGCCTGCTCACCTACTCTGCTATTTTAAAACAAAAAGGAGAGGATGAGAAAGCAAAATTATTTGAAAAAAAAGCCGCAAAATACAAACAACAAATCGAACAGACCTGGTGGGACAATACCAACTCAACCTATAATGTTATTTATACCAGTAACGGAAATTTTAGTAAAGACGGCGGTGAACTCTTTCTCTTATGGTTTGATGCTTTAACGGACGCTGCCCGAACTAAAAAAACAATCGAACACCTTATTTCCCAAAAAACCAATGTCGAAAATTTATCTTATCTCCCTTATCTACTATACAAATATGGTTTTGGAGATAAAGCTTATGAATATATTTTACACTTAACGAATCCCACTACAGAAAGAAGAGAATATCCTGAAGTTTCGTATGGTGTAATCGAAGGCATTGTACATGGTTATATGGGAATAGAACCTGATGCAACCACAAAAACAATAACGACTTTATACCATGGCAAAAACAACACCACAGCTGAATTAGATAACTTACCCATTTTAAATACACTACTATCTGTAAAACAGGAAAGCAAGAAAACGACGCTACATAACAAGGGAAATAACACAATTCAATCCCGAATTATGTTCTCCGGAAATTATGAAACCATACTTCTGAACAATAAAAAAATTACCGCCAGCCACAAAAAAGATGATAACGGAAATTCCTATACATTTGTTGATGTCCCGCTACATTCCGGACAAATAGCAACTGCATCTTTAAAATAATAATAAAACAACTAAAAAATTTATCTAATAAACAACACAAACAAATACTACTAATACGATAAATAATAAGCTGCTGGCGGTAATTATTTTTTAAAACACATAGAAACATAGATTTTAACCCCTGAAAAAGACGTTTCACTTAATTAAAAATACAGATAGATTAACTATGTGAAAGAAATGTATTTATTTAGACACTCTTCTAATTAAAAATAAATACTATGTTTCTGTGTGTTTAAATTAAATTTTACATCATATAAAAACAATACAAGAACAAACCGTAATTTTAAAAATAAACTTAATGAAGAGATCCTTTCAAAAAAGACAAAAACACATTCTATTTGCCATTGTCGCTTTTTGTTCCATAGTGGGAAAAACATTTTCGCAGGATGATCGTCGTTGGCAAATCAACCAGGATGGTACTATTTCCTGGCAAATAAATAATAATATTCCGCATGATGATCATATCGAAATGAGTGGTAAGAAAGTTTCCTGCGTGCTAAGATACGGTGTTGCTGCTGACGGTTCGTTCCATGCTACCCGCAGTTTGGTCTGGCCAATGCTCAGAACAATTCCTAATAATACACATGCCAGTTTAACGCGCCAGTTTGCGCAAGATGGTTTCAATCTGGTAACCGTGAATTATAAACCTATTACGGCAGAAAAAGTGGTTTCGCTAAGCCTTGACGGAACATTGCTTGTTAAGAGTAAAGCCGGTAATACACTGGAATTAACCAGACAATTTTTCCCTTCAACCACTTTGGCAGGTTATTGCGAAATTTATACCCTAAAAAACATCTCTGAGAAAAACTGTGTTGTAGAAATTCCAAAATCGAATGCAATTTATACCACAGATCCAACAAAGGGAACAGAAGGCAGTTATAAGTTGCATGTCGATCTTTTTAATTCAGGAAACTATACTCTTAAAACAAATGAAACCATTAGTTTTTCTGTTTTCTACTCCGGTGTTAAAGCAAATGAACAAGTTCCTGTTGCTAATATTGATGAAGAAAAAAACAAACGCATTCAATTTACGAATGAAATATGGAGTAAACTGATCTTAGAAACACCCGATCAGGTTTTGAATACAGAATTTGCTTTTGCTAAAATCAGAGCTTCCGAGAGTATTTTTGAGACCAAAGGCGGTCCTATGCACGGTCCGGGAGGGGAATCTTATTATGCGGCCATTTGGGCAAATGATCAGGCAGAATATATCGGCCCCTTCTTTCCTTTTTTAGGATATGATTATGGGAACCAGGCCTCACTAAATGCTTATCTGCAATTTGCAAAATTCATGAACAAAGAATACAAACCTATTCCGAGTTCGATTGTTGCCGAAGGAACTGATATCTGGGCCGGAGCCGGTGATCGTGGCGACGGAGCTATGATTGCCTACGGAGCTGCACGCTATGCTCTTTCGAGAGGAAATACAGATGAAGCCAAACAATTATGGCCTTTGATTGAATGGTGTCTTGAATATTGTCATAGAAAACTAAATGCTGATGGCGTAGTCACTTCAGATTCTGATGAGCTCGAGGGACGTCTACCTGCCGGAAAAGCCAATCTCAACACCTCATCTTTGTATTATGATGCTTTAAATTCTGCCGTTTATCTAGGTAAGGCTTTAGGAAAAAACGAAGCGCAACTGAAAACCTACAAAGCAGAGGCTGAAAAATTAAAAACAGCTATTGAGAAATATTTTGGAGCTAAAGTGGAAGGTTTTGAAACCTACAAATACTACAAAGAGAATGATGTTTTAAGAGCCTGGATCTGTACACCGCTCACAATGGGAATGTACGATAGAAAAAGCGGAACTATAAACGCCCTATTCTCTCCTCGATTATGGACCAAAGATGGCCTTGCCAGCGTAGCCGGTGATAAAATCTTCTGGGATCGTTCGACTTTATATGCCTTACGAGGAGTTCTGGCTGCCGGAGAAACAGATAAAGCACTGGATTTTTTGCATTACTATTCCAACCGTCGTTTGCTGGGAGATCATGTTCCGTATCCTGTTGAAGCCTATCCGGAAGGCGATCAGCGTCATCTTTCAGCAGAAAGCGGTTTATATTGCCGAATTTTTACCGAAGGGTTATTTGGTATCCGACCTACTGATTTACACCGTTTCGACCTCACCCCACGTCTTCCGAAATCCTGGTCTGTTATGAAAATGCGCCATATTAACGCATTCGAAAAAGATTTCGATATTACGGTGGAGAGAGCAGATAAAAAACTAAAAATAACAATCTCTGAAGGCAAAAAAATTATTACCAAAAAAATTATTGAAGACGGAAGCACAATCAATATCAGTCTTCAGTAAAATAAAAACAAGTCTTTTTTTTTACTAAAACTTTGGTGTACCAATCAGGTCTTAACCGCTGATTTTTAATTCTAAAAAATGCATTGCGATTTAATAACAGCCCCCCAACTGAATTGCGAAATATTTTTTAGAGTTGGTACATCAAATTATATGGGCATCAAAAGAGAACCTATACCATCTTCCATTTTTTCTAAAATATTTACAAAAAAATTAACAAGCTAACCCGACAAATAAAAATATCTTTGTCGTCGACTATGACAAAAAAGTTCTACATACTGCTATTCGTTACGCTTGGTTTCCTGATGGGACCAACCTTTACTTATGCACATGGAACAAAAAAAGAAATGTCATGTTGCAAAAAAGAATCTGCTGCAAAAGATTGTTGCAGCAAAAAAGATACGAAAGACAAAAAACATGGCTGCGATAAGAGCTGTATGGGAAATTCCTGTACACCAACCAGTAGCTGTGGATTCTCGCCAATGGCAATCTTTCATGTAGAAAACCATTCTCTTTTTGGTTTTTCTGAAAAAAAACAAACTTACTTTTATTCAGAAATCTTTATTTCTTCAGATTTCCGTTCTATCTGGCTTCCACCTAAAATAAGCTAGATTCCTTTCGTGACAGCCCAAGGTCTGTCTTATCCAAAAGGCTTTTCTAAGGCCTAAATTCAAAACTATTTTTTAATCTTAATCTGTATCAGAAATAGCTGTATTTGCTATCGTTTCTGCTATGCTTTAGGATTAATTCATCTAAAAAAAATTACATACAATGAACTCAATAACAAAATTATTGATGGCAATGTCTCTATTGCTATCAGTTACTTTCGCCAGCGCTCAAATTAAAAATAAAACCACTGAAAAAGTAAAAATAAGCGGTAACTGCAGCATGTGCAAAAAAGTTATCGAAACTGCAGCAAACGTCAATAAAGAAGCAAAAGTAACCTGGAACGAAGACACCAAAATTGCTACTATTACTTACGATGCTCAAAAAACGAATCTTGATGCCATTCTAAAGCGCATCGCTGATGCGGGATACGATAATGAAAAATTTAAGGCTCCAAATGCGGTTTATGACGAACTACATGGATGTTGCCAATACGATAGAGAGGCAAGTGATAAAAAACAAAACAATTCATCATCACATCATTAAAAACCGATTTGTTCGTAATGCAGGTTCTTAAAACCTCATTACGAACAACTATTAAAAAAAATATCATGTTCAAAATAAAAAATATAATCACCTTATTCACGCTTATTGCAACTGTTTCTATAACAAATGCACAAATAAAAGTAGGAGATCATTTTCCGGATGTTCAGCTTCAAAACAACAAGAATGCTGTAGTTAAACTAAATTCTTTTAAAGGCAAAACAGTCTTAGTAGACTTCTGGGCTTCGTGGTGCGCTCCTTGTCGACTGGCTAATAAAAATTTGGTTAAAATGTACAATCAGTACAAAGGTCAAAATTTTGAAATCGTAGGAATATCGATAGACAACGACAAAACAAAATGGTTAAAGGCCATTGAAAAAGATAAAATGAAGCACCAGCAATTAATTGACCCAAAAGGTTTTGATGCCAAAACGGCTGTCACTTTTGGAGTTGATGCTCTGCCTTCTACTTTTCTTTTTGATGCGTCAGGAAAACTGATTGCCATCAATCCAACAGAAGCTCAAATAATTGCTCAAATCAAAAAAAACAACAAATAAAATGAAAACCTTACATATAAAATTCATAGCCCTTACACTTATTTTCTTATTAGCAGGTGTAAAATCGTATTCTCAAATTACAAAAGCCGAAATAATGGCTACAGGATTAACCTGTTCTATGTGTTCGAATGCTATAAACAAACAATTAAAATCTTTTACAGAAGTAGATAGTATTAGTACTGATTTAAACACCAATACATTTACCGTTTATTTCAAAAAAGACAGTTCATTAGAGCCTAAAGTTTTGAAAAAAGCAGTTGAAAAAGCAGGTTTCTTTGTGGGTTCAATGGTTTTAACAGCAAAGTTTCATGTAGATAAAATTGAGGACAATACAACGCTGAAAGTCGATGATGCCACTTATACTTTTATCGATATAAAAAAACCTGTAGCACATGCAGAAGCCAAATACAGAGTTTTAGACAAAGGTTTTGTAACTCAAAAAGAGTATAAAAAACTCCTTAAATCGTACTCGAAATATCCTGAGTATGCTACAGAAAATGAGAATGATTATTATTTAAAAGCCCTATAAAAATGAAATATCTGTCAATAATCTTCTTATTCCTTGTTTCGTACCAAATAGATGCACAAGAATTATTTGTAGTAACCGAACCCGCCAGTAATGCTCCAGCGGGTTCTATAGGAGTTCGTGTTGGACAATCCTTAATGGAAAAGAAACTTGAAAGCGGTTCCATGTACAATTTAACCCCGGAGGTTACCTGGGGTATAAATAAAAACTTAATGGTTCGTACCTCAGCTTTTTTAAGCAATCAGGATAACGGACTGGGATTAAAAGGTGGTGGTTTCTATGCAAAATACAGATTCTTTTCTGTAGACGATTTACAAAGTCATTTTAGGATGGCTGCCTTTGGGCGATACAGTTACAATAACTCCTATTTTAATCAGGAAGCGATAGACTTAGCCAACGGAAATTCGGGATACGAAGCCGGTTTGGTAGCCACTCAGTTAATTCATAAAGTAGCCCTAAGTTCTTCCGTAAGTTACGTGCGTGCCCTTAACAATGCCGATTACAGTTTTCCGGATGCACTGGGTAAAAATGCCATAAACTATACGTTCTCTGTAGGTAAATTGATGCATCCTAAAAAATACACCAGTTACAAACAGACCAATATTAATGCAATGCTGGAATTTACCGGACAAACCATTACTGAAAATGGTCGATCGTACCTGGATGTAGTTCCATCGATTCAGTTTATAATCAACAGTCAGGCAAGAATTGACTTAGCTTACAAAAAAGAATTGTACAGCTCTATGCAGCGTATGGCAACCGATGGTGTTTTCCTGAAGCTTGAATATACTTTTTTCAATGTAACAAAGTAAACAAATCCTATCATCACCGGAACAAATCGTTCTGATTAAACCTATAAAATGAAGAAAATACTTTATCTATTATTTCTGTTTTTGGCTTTAGCCAAAGTACAGGCACAGATTATAAATCCTGTGAAATGGAAAGCTTCGATCGAGAAAAAATCCAATTCCGAATATCAGTTTTCTTTTAAAGGAGCTATTGAAAAAGATTGGCATGTATACTCACAATTCACTCCTGAAGATGGCCCTCTTCCGGCCGAATTCCTTTTTCATGATATAAAAAACAATTATGAACTCGTTGGAAAAGCAACTGAGAGCGAAACTAAACGAGAGTTCAATGAGATCTTTGGTGTAGATGAAATTTTCTTTTCGGACAAAGTTGTTTTTACCCAATTAATCAAACAGACCAATCTGAAAAAAGAAGTCATACAGGTAGAACTTTCTTATCAGGTATGTAAAGAGAATTGTATTAGCGAAACCAAGTACTTTGAATTCAATCTCAAAACGCTTGAAGCAAAAGAAATTCAGGCAGCTGACATTACAAACGAAAAAACTGAGAAAACAACAGTAAATCCCTCCATAGAAGAACAAACGGAATCTGAAAAAACGGATTCCAGTTTGTACATGATTTTCATTATTGCGTTCTTATCCGGTTTTGCTGCACTGCTTACCCCTTGTGTGTTTCCTATGATTCCCATGACAGTGAGTTTCTTTACCAAACAAAGTAAAACGAAAGCTAAGGGAATTAAAAATGCTATTATTTACGGAATTTCAATCATCCTTATTTATGTATTTCTAGGAACTGTAATTACGTTAATTTTTGGTGCCGATGCCCTAAACGCTTTGTCGACCAACGTATGGTTTAATATTATCTTTTTTGTCTTACTTGTCGTATTCGCTTCTTCTTTTTTAGGCGCTTTCGAAATCATGTTGCCCAATTCGTGGGCCAATAAAGTAGATCAGCAGGCAGATAAAGGCGGGATCATTGGAATCGTATTTATGGCATTGGCTCTGGCAATTGTTTCTTTTTCCTGCACGGGACCAATTATAGGAACTCTATTGGTTGAAGCAGCTTCTAAAGGTGGAATTGCACCAATTGTGGGAATGTTAGGTTTCTCATCGGCTTTGGCATTACCTTTTATGCTTTTTGCCATGTTCCCGGGCTGGTTAAATACATTGCCAAAATCTGGTGGCTGGCTCAATACCGTAAAAGTGTTTCTAGGCTTTCTGGAATTGGCTTTGGCATTTAAATTTTTATCTAATGCCGATTTAGTGCTACAGCTGCACTGGTTTGAAAGAGAAATCTTCCTGGCCATTTGGATCGCTATATTTGGTACGCTGGCTTTCTATTTATTTGGAAAAATAACCTTGCCACATGATTCTCCTACATCATCCATTTCGGTAGGCCGTTTAGGTGTTGGATTAATCGTATTGACATTTACCATTTATCTGATTCCAGGATTGTGGGGTGCTCCTTTGAAATTAATTAGTGGTTTCCCTCCTCCAATGACTTATAGCGAATCTCCGTATGGCGTGGGTGGGGCGGGAAAAAATACCTCATCAGCTGAAAAAGTATTACCAGACGGAGCTCATAAAGGTCCTCATAACATCACAGCTTTCACGGATTATGAAAAAGGACTGGCCTACGCCAAAAGTGTAAACAAACCTATCCTTTTAGATTTTACAGGATTTGCCTGTGTGAATTGCCGAAAAATGGAAGATTATGTATGGTCTGATCCTCGTATTTTATCCATCTTAAACAATGAAGTCGTCCTAATTTCTTTATATGTTGACGACAAAAGAGAATTACCTCTTGAAGAACAATATGTATCTAAAGAAACCGGCAAAAAGATTACAACCATTGGAAACAAATGGAGTGATTTTCAAATTACTCGCTACAAAGCAAATGCACAGCCTTACTATATTTTATTAGATACGAATGAGCAAAAGCTGAGCAAACCTGCAGGATATACTCCTGACATTACTGAATATGAGCAATGGCTGAAATCCGGTATTGCTAAATTTCAAAAATAAAAGTACCATTTTTTTACATCTGTGCATTTTTTAAACGTTGTGCACAATCGTGGTCTGGTTAAGACCACAACAAAGGGAGATATTCAGGTATCTCCTTTTTTTATTATTACAGATCATCAAACTCTGAAACAGAAATTTTATTACAATTTCCCTCGCGAAGCTATAGTGCACGAACACATTTTAAAATCATAATTATTAAGTTTTTATGCTTCAATATTAATATTATTTTCGATAATTTAGCTTTGATGCAGATTCATAAATTAACAGTTTTGATAAACTCTAAGGATTCCTGTTACTCCCTTTTATCTCTGTCAAAAGAACAAATTTTTAACTTCTAAAAAATAAGTATGGAACAAAGGCATATCAGAAATAGACTTTATATTAGCCCGGAAGAACAGGAATTAATAAAAAATACTCCGATATTATTAGGCGGAGCAGGTATAGGAAGCGCTATTGCTGAATGTTTATTGCGATTAGGTTTTGAAACCCTGACCATCATCGATGGTGATATTGTCGAATTGTCCAATTTAAACCGACAAAATTATACCGAAAACAATATTGCACAACCCAAAGTAGAGGCACTTAAAGAAAGATTGCTGTCCATCAACAGTCAGGCAAAGATCACAATACACAATTGTTTTTTAACCTCCGAGAATGTTGGAGATTATATAACCGATCATAAAATTGCGATCAACGCACTGGATTTTACTTCTGATGTTCCGCTTATATTCGATTCGATTTGTCAGCAAAAAAACATTCCGGTTTTACATCCCTATAACCTCGGATGGGGCGCATTAGTGTTAGTCATTTCCGATGATGAAGGTTTAGAAGTTTTAAAAAAGCCAAATGAAAAATTTAGCGAAGTGAATGTGGTCGACTATGTTTTAGAATATATGAGGTACTGGGAAAATCCGCAAAAGTGGCTCGAAGAAATTCTGGACAAATACAAAAAGGAAAACAAAAATCTGTCTCCGCCGCAACTCCCTATTGCATCGTGGCTAGTTGCAGGAATGTGCACCCACATTGCATTTGACATCGCCACTAACACTCCCGTAAAAACATTCCCGGAGTTTTATCTGACTTCGCTTAAATAGTGAATTTAAAGGAATTTTATCTTTATTATAAAATTTAAAAAAGCTGTACTCAAAATTTTGCTTTTGAATGCAGCTTTTTTTAATCCTTTAACTTATATAATCCTAACTACTAAATCTTTTCTACACCCTTTTAATTGTTTTAAACATCAAGTAATTTAACACCGTTGCTTATTATATGCGGTTATTTTACAAACAAAAAATTAAGACCTTTGTTACTTCAATGAAAACAATATCAGCTTGATGAAAACTGTAAAAGAAGAAAAGAACTGGAAAATCCCATCAGAAATTGAACTGATTTACAAAACCAAAATAAAAGCTTCACAACGACCTCATATTACCTCTTCTGCCACTGCATATAAAGTAGCCATGGAAATCTGGAATCTGAATACAATAGACTTTTTTGAACAGTTTAAAATTCTGCTTCTCAATCAGTCCAACAAAGTACTGGGAGTTTACCAAGTGGCTTCGGGAGGAATATCGGGAGCTTCGATAGATCTTAGGCTAGTTTTTGCCGCAGCGCTCAAAGCAAATGCTTCGGCTCTTATCATGATACACAATCATCCTTCGGGCAAAACACTGCCTTCTCCTGCTGACAAATTGATTACCCAAAAAGCCAAACGTGCTGGCGCTCTTTTAGATATTAATGTAATCGATCACTTAATTATTACCTCAGAAAGTTATTATTCCTTTGCTGATAAAGGGAATTTATAGCTCTTCTTTAAATTTTGGATATAAAACAAAAACTATTCTAACCATTAGCTTTTGTTTTTATAATTATCCGCACATTTTATAACTATTGAAGTAACCACGTATGAATCAAAAACCCCTCTTACAAAACCATAAGAGGGGCTATATCTATACATTTTACATTTTACATCTTACATTTTACATCTTACATTTTACATTTTACATCTCACATTTCACACCCTACTTCTTAATAAATTTCTGCACATAGTTCGCTTTATCAGTCACTATATTGATGATGTACATTCCATTGGCAAAATCGCTAACATTAATCTGATTGTTACTGATCTGAGCGTTAATTGATTTACCCGAAATATCATAGACAGTTACTTTTAACACCTCGTCTTCTGTTCTAATATTCAATACGTCAGAGACAGGATTAGGATAAACCGCCAGTTCTAATTTCGTGAATTCACCGGTTCCTAAAGTGCTTGTTGTATTTACGACAATTGATTTTTCAACCAGTTTCCCATTTGAATTAAAACGTATGACAACTGTCGCATTCCCTAAAGCTTTTGGTGTCAAAACCAATTCATCATTGACATTTATGATTGCCGAAACGATTTCCGTATCACTAACTGACTTTACAGATTTTACGATCGCTGCCGACAAGTTATCAGTATCAGAAACAATGCTTTTTAAATCGATTACGGCTGGTTCTTTTATGGACACCTCCGAAGGCAAAGTGGTACTCACTACCGGTGTTGCTTTATCCGGAAAAACAGTAATTGCCGGAAACCAATAATAATCATCTAAAACTTTCGTCTGAGTTAAACTCCCTGTAGTATCAAAAGTATGAATCCAGTTTTTCTGATAATGTGCTCCAAATCCGTTTTCTGTAGTAGTGAGGATCAACTCATCTGAAATCGGATCGATACGTAAGGCCGCTCCATAAGGAATCTGTTTAAAAGCATCTGTCTGCCCTGGAATTGTTGCAAAATTCTCATTAAAGCTTTTTGAAGCAATGTCAAATTTTACAATTTTTGTGCCTGATGTAAAAGAGCTTATAGCGTTTATCCAATACAAAGCATTCTCCTGAGTACTATAAGTAAAACTCCCTGCGTTCCAGGCTCCCCAAGAACCTAAGTATTTGGTTGTTGGAATTGCATATTCCGTTACCGTAAAACTTGTAGCATTAATATTAATTAATTTCTGATCCTGAATTCCCCATACACTTCCGTCTTTGGCCTGAGCTATAGAGTGAAATTTCCCTGTAATCGTCTTAACCAAAGTATTATTGTTTGGATCAATTACCAGAACTCCTCCATTTTGTGAAACGCCAAATACGTACTGAGAGGTACGAATCATATTGCCTATTTGTCCAACACTACTTGTTCCGGCTATTACAGCTCCTACTTTTAAGTTGGCAATATCAAAAAGAAAGATTCCTTTTGAAGTACCAATATATCCTGTGTTTTCATTAACCCCTACAAAGGAACGCCCGTCTCCTCCACCGATATTAGCAAATCCGGCAATTTTCTTCATGTTTTGTGCATTAGCAACCACTAATCTGCCACCGGGACTGAAATTTTGATCTCCTCCACTTGCTGCCTGTTTTGAAACAAAATAAATTTTATCACCGTAAATTGTTCCATAACAAGTGGTAACACCAAAAGTTTCATTATTATTTGCAGTACTATAAATTCGATAATTAATACTTCCATCTTTATTGATAAAATTCGCGGAACCATTAGTATGACCAAACCAGTCTTCATTTACTACAAAATAACCGTTGGTAAAATCGGTTGCCTCTACATAAGGTGTAACCGGGGTAAAAGTTCCCGCTATAGGCTGTACAATCTTAGATGGTGCATAATTCCAGACATCCCAGGAGCCATTTTCTAAAACACGACTGGATGCCCCTGTGCTTACAGCACCAAAATCAGGGTCGGCAGCATTTTTCGTCCAATACGACCATTCTCCATTTGTATATCCGGCCTGCCAGTGGTCATTAGCATCTATGGCCGTATAGTTATCAAAATCATAAGTAGCTGTATTCACAAAACCATTTGTTGGATAAAGAGGATAAGTATAATCTGTGCCTTTATAAAGTCCTATCGTTTTAATTCCATTCAGATCAAAACCCAATCCTCCTGTCAAAGATCCGGTTTGTGTTCCTTTATACAACAGAGCAAAAAAACGACGATCTGTTTTTAATATGGCTTTTAGCATGTCTTCACCTGTCGCATTACCATCCCATCTGAATCCCCAGATTAGGGCATCGGAATTTTTTCCATCATTCCACTGCACTACAAATGCTGCTTTATTAGAACCGGTACCTACCCAATACTGTATATCGCCAAAAGTTGTCGCACTTTTACCAGTCCTGTCTTTTGCTGCTGCATTTTGTTTACCATCCTCAACTACTCTGCTCTCCATTATCATCTGTCCCTGAATAGAACATGCAAAAAGTAACATCAATAACAACAAGTAATTTTTCTTCATATTATATTTAATTTAAAAATTCTATTATTTAAGGTACAGGTCAAAAGCTCCGGCCACATCTGTAGAAACTTCTCCCAGCCAGCCAGCTTCCTGATTGATTGCGGTATGTATTTTAACAAAGTCAATTCCGGGAAGTTTTACATATTTTCCGTTTTTGTCTACGGCCCATGAAATATCAATATTAGACCCTTCATCACCATTTGGTGCATTATCAGCATAACCAAAATCAAAACCTTTGCCTACCCAATAACTTCCTGTACCACTTTGATCGTAATAATTGTCTTTAATTTTGGTTCCTTTGAGCGTATAGGAAGCCTCTGTAATCCATAGTGGGTAATAGCTTTGTTCATGAAATCCATTTTTAGTTTTGTATCCTGAACCTCCCTGATTGTCCTCCCATTTAACATACTGTACATCGGTCTGCCAAAAATCCTGACCTGCTACGGGTGATTTATTCGGATCCGGTTTGAAATAGGTAATACTGTAATTTTTAAGAGTCGTATTTTTAAAGTATTCACTTCCGGCTATTTCATACCATTCGTCTTCATCAGGTTTACCGTTTTTATTTTTATCGTAAGCCACCAGAATAATTCCGGGTTCACAAGATCCTGAACGCCCTTCAGCAGCATCGTTAGCCCAAAAAGCATTTCCCAGAACTTTGAAATCGCGGCCATTCATATTTGGAATCGTATGGTCGAAACCAAATACAACATAACCTCCAAACCCTCCTAAAGAAATCATTGATGCGTTTGAACCTACAAGTGATTTCTTAGCGGCATTAATCAGATTGCTTTCGGTATTTCCGGTTGCATACAGCGGAAGTTCGTTAGTAAACTGACCTACTCCGGGACGAAAATCAAACACATTAGAAATGTACTTGCTATAATTCCCGATCTCTTTTGTTACATTGATAGAAGATTGATATGTTTTTACAACTCCATTGGTTTCAACCTTTAAGGTTAAGGGATAGTTCTTTAAATACGGACTAATAAAATCCAGCTGAAGGCTTTCTGAAATTACCGAATCTTTAATACTCCAGGTTAATTTTGAATTAACGGGCATTTTCAAATCAATATTCAGCACTTTAAAACGGTCAATGGTATAGGACTCTTTTAATGTTTCTCCCTGATTTTGATTTCCAGAATCATCTTCCCGATCAGTTCCGCAGGAAATAAATCCCAGTAGGAGGGTTAATACTAGCGTACTCTTTAAAAGTGCAAAAGGGACTCTTTTCATATTTTTTTATTTTTATTCTTTAATGACACATGATTGCTGAGGTACAACAAAATAAATTTCCAGTGAGCGTAACATCTAATTCTTCACTCTTCACTCTTCACTCTTTACTATTTACTATTTACTATTCACTATTTACTATTCACTATTTACTATTCACTATTCACTATTCACTTTTTAGTTATAAAAGCAATATGAGCAGGAATATTTCCGGCTGTAGTCTTCCATTTTAATTTTCCTTCAGGAGTAAAACAGTAGATATAACCTGTTACCACATAATTTTGGGCATCGGTGACATATACTTCTTTTGTTTCGGGATTTACCTGCAAGCCATAAGGAATCATGATCTGTTTGTCGGTACCATCCGTAATGATTTTATTATTTATGACTTTTTTGGTCTTTGTATCTAATATTCCATAGGAAACTTTATTGCTATTGGTGAGATAACTCCATGAAACACTGTAGTAATAAAGCAAATCATCGACGAGACATGTTGCCGAAACGGGAATATCAAGCTGCATTTTCTTCTCGTCTGTTTTTGTATCGATCACAAAAAGATTAGAAGGAGTGTTGTAATAATCGCCTCTGGAACTTACGTAGATATCTCCCCTGCTGTCTACCTGCATGCTGTGGAGATTGATCCCCACATCTATTTTTTTTATTTCGGTAAAAGTTTCAAGATCGATTACCGATACAGTTCTGTCATAATTAGGCACTCGGTAACCTCCTGAATTGGCTACATACAATTTTCCGTTATGTACCACCATTTGTTCCGGCTGATAACCAACGGTCACTTTGCGTTTTATTTCTAATGAAGTCGTATCTATTTCTGCTACAAATCCAATTTCGGCATTTGGATCAATGGCAACGGGACCTGAATACGAACTTACGTAGGCTTTGTTTTTGTAAAAAGCAACATACCTGCAATTCGGAATGTCTATTTTTTTGATTCGTTTTGCGGACCATTTGTCGATTACCTCCACCTTATTGGAACAGTTGATAACCGCATACACTTTATTCCCGTAAATTTTTATATCATTACCCACATCCCCTAGTTCTTTTACCACTGTGGGATTGCGTTCGGAGTAAATATCGGTAGTATAATTTCCGGTTCTGTAATTGAACACATCAATACTGGCACGGTTCATTCCCATATTACCTTCGTTCAAAAGATAGAATCCTTCTATGTTGCCATCCCCTCTTGGCGCTGCAACACTTTTATCCGAAGACGGAAAAACAGTTTCTTCTTCTCTACAGGAAACCAAAAGAAGGGCTACAAATAAACTTAGTAGGAATTGGTTAGTTCTCTTTTTCATAACGCAATACTGATTATAAATTTTAGTGTACGGCCCGGCATCGGATAATTATAAATCACTTCGTACTGCTGATTTAGGGCATTGTTCAATTCGATTGTTCCTTTTACTTTATACTGATGAAAGGAGAACATTTTCTGAACCGCCAAATCATGTGTGTACCAAGGCTGCACTTCATTAATTTTGATATTGTTTACATTTCCGTTGTAGCGTTTTCCTACATATATAAAGCTGTAGTTAAAATTCCATGACTTATAATCTGCATTTAATATTCCGGATCCGCTGTGCCACGGTGTGTAAGGAATCTGATCTCCGTAAGAGGATAATTCCAAACCGGCAAACTTGGTGTAATCTCTGCTCTCCGAATACGTATAGGTTAAATGAGTAGTCAGATTTACTTTGCCGAAATGCATTTTCATATCCACAGCCGACTCTATTCCTTTTCCTTTCACCTGCCCGATATTGGTCATCATCCAACGGAATAAATTTCCGGTTGGAGCGGCAATTATTTTATCTTTTGTATTGGTATAATATCCATCAACCTGAAGAGAAAACTGATCCAGGAAACCTTTCTCCACCGGTATGTTGTAGGTAAATCCAACATCGTACTGATTCATGTATTCGGGCCTTAACGTACTGGAACCAACCATCGTATAATACAAATCATTAAACGTGGGCATTCGGAACATACGTTTCGCAAAAGCCCTTACATTAAAATCATACGCTTTAAAAGGAGTGTAACCCAAAAATATAGCAGGAGTAAATTCTGTTTTATCAGGAGCTTTGGCATTGTAACGCACTTCTTCCTGCACGTGTGTTCCCACAACGCTTCCCAAAACTTTAAAGCCATCCAGTCTGTAGGAACTTGCCAGCACAAACAAAGCGGTGTAGCGCTCCGGATAAGAGAATAGGGTCTTTATCCCTTTTCTGGTTGCATTAAGCCGGTTGTATTGAAAATCAGTCGACAACGAAACGTCCCAGGTGGGTAAAATCTTGTACAGATTGACTGCTGAAAAATAATATTCCTGTTGGTAATAACTATCGTCAGATTGAGCGCCTTCGGTAACCACTTCACCCAGTACATTGGTGGTGTCTCTGGCTACATAATGAGTATAATCATAAGCATATTTTGCCTTAGCCTGAAATTTATATCTTTCGCTAAGATCTTTTATAAAAGTACCCTGTGCAAAAAAATTCTTGTCGTACTGTCTAAAACCATCCGAAAACTTATTTTCTACAATAGCTCCCGGTGCTCCTCTTTCAGAATCGTAATAATACACTTTGGCATCCCAGGTACCGTTCTTCATTTTCCCGTACAGACCAGACTCGAAACGAAATGCTTCTATATCACTATTGTGTCTCGTTGCTGAGGTATCATAAGCCACAGTACCGTCGAGATTGTTTCTTTTGTATCTGAATTTGTATTCTCCGTTAGATTTTATGTATTCAGAACTGGCGCTCCAACTTACTTTGTCACTTAATTTATGCTCCAATCTAAAAGAAAGATCATTGTAATTGATAGACATGGTTTTATAACGCAGTAAGAAATTGGTCTTTTTGTTATGCTCAAAAACAGGCCGTTTGGTGCGCAAGTAAATAGTAGAAGCTGCTGCAAAGTCTTTAGCTGACTGAAATATTTCACTCTTCTGACCATTATACATGGTGAGCGATTCCATATCATCGAGGGAGTATTTTCCTAAATCCGTAACTCCGTTCTGTGCATTTCCTAACTGAATTCCGTCATAAAAAACACCCACGTGATGCGTTCCCATGTTACGTACATCCACCGTTTTAAGTCCGCCCAGACCACCATAGTCCTTGATTTGTACTCCGGCAAAATAACGAAGTGCATCGGCCACATTGTGGCTGGCTAAGTTTTCAAGCAGTACTCCTGAGAGGCTTTGTACGGGAATCACTTCCTGATAAGGTTTTGCTTTTAACAGTACTTCTTTCAAAACCCTCAAACTGTCCTTAGTAGTCTGCGAGCGAAGTACGACGGGAGCTAACAATACGAAAAGAAATAAAAGTAATTTTCTGGTCTTACACATCACTGATTTAATTAAATAAACTTCGGAATGTGATCGTCAAAAAAGCAATAAGGCAGGATCCCATTAAAAAATAACAGGTCCGTTTATTGTTGTTCAACTTTATTCCACGAAAGTCTTAAACTATGTGATTCCGGCAGGTCTCCTGACTTGTTCCATCTTTAAACAGCCTTCTCATCTGCTGCGGCGGACAATGGCATTAGTAACGTTAAAGACTTTTACAGAACTTACAGTAGCGGGTCTGTTCAGGATTTACACCTGATTCCCTTTTAACTGTTTTCTCTAAAGAAAAAACAGACCTGAATCTGGGCGTAAAGATAGAATTATCTTTATAAAAACAAGAGTTAATTAATCCATATTACACTTTTGACAATGAATACGGTCAAATCTCATTCATTTATTAAAAGAATGCTATTTTAAACATTCTTCACTTTTTTAAACCGAACCGTAACAAAAAAGCATTTTTGCGACAAATGATAAGTCCAGTTCGATTGCTTTTTTTATAAACATTGCAGAACTGAAACAAAATCATTCGAAACAGGATTTGATTTTATTAATAATGAAGTGAAACAGAAATATTAAAAGTAAATTAACAAATCTCAAGATTTTTGCATCTTTATATTTGTTAAATTGCGCCCCTGTAAATGAAGATGCCCCTCGTACTACATATTCTTCGAAAAACTCTTGTAAAATGGACTGGAGAAAGGTTTTGGGCCGAAAGTCAAAATTAAAAGAACACTAAAAGAGAAACAAAAAATTCAATGAATACAACAAAGGCTTCCATTATTGCTATTGGAGGATATGTACCGGAAACGGTTTTAAGCAATACTGATTTAGAAAAAAGAATAGATACAACAGATGAGTGGATTACCTCTCGAACAGGTATAAAAGAAAGAAGAATATTGGATGACCCTACACTGGCAACCTCAGATATGGCTTCTTTCGCCATTAAAGATTTAATAAAAAATTATGATATAAATCCTCTGGATATTGATTGTCTTATACTCGCAACATCAACACCCGACCATATTCTTACTCCCGCTGCCAGTTTGGTATGCGAAAAAGCAGGACTGAAAAGCGCCTGGGGATTTGACCTTAACGCTGCCTGCAGTGGCTTTTTATATGCACTTTCGGTAGGCGCAAGCTTTATTGAAAGCGGCAGATACAAAAATGTTGTTGTAGTTGGTGCCGATAAAATGAGTTCGATCGTTAATTATGAAGACCGAAACAGCTGTATTTTATTTGGCGACGGCGCTGGTGCTGTACTTTTACAACCTACTACAGACGGTCGTGGTATTCATCAAAACATTTTCAGAACAGACGGAACAGGTGCTGAATTCCTTTCTGTACGTGCCGGAGGTTCTCTTTTGTCAACAACTGAAGAAACCATTCAAAACAAACAGCACTTTGTACATCAGGAAGGAAGAACCGTTTTTAAACACGCTGTGAGAAACATGAGCGGTACTTCGAAAGAACTAATGGAAAAAGCTTCATTGACTCCGGATATGGTAGACTGGGTAATCCCTCATCAGGCTAACTTAAGAATCATTCAGGCGGTAAGTGAAGAAATCGGAATTGGCATTGAAAAGTTTAAAGTAAACATTCAAAGATACGGTAACACTACCGCGGCAACCATCCCGTTATGTCTTTGGGATTTCAAAAACGATTTCAAAAAGGGAGATAATCTTGTTATTACAGCTTTTGGAGCAGGATTCTCCTGGGGCAGTATGTACATCAAATGGTAAATAATATATAAAAAAATTACGCTATATCCTTATGATGAGGTACCACCTGTCATAAGTTCAAAATCAATTTCAAACAAAAAACAATCAGAACCTAGTGGTTCTGATTGTTTTTTTTATGCTTATAATTAAGGCTAACCATTCGCGCTGTTTTTATCCATTCCGAATCAAATAAATTAATATTTCTTCTTCCAATTCTTTTGTTAGATTTTCTGCTTCCAGTTTGCGCTGAAAGAATTTTTCGAACATTATGCAACTATACAAAGTCCTTAAAATTTACTCATCGTAAGTAGAAAATACTTTTGAGAGAGATAGTTCTATACTATACAAAATGATTTTTGATCTTGTACCTTTTTTATAATTACTCCTAAGGACTTCCATTTATTCAAATTCAGAACTTTATCTCTGACTAAGGCCTTTTTATCAAATACTAACAATTATTACGTCGTTGCCCCACTTATTACATCAATGCTACCACTTATTGAATTTACAGTTGCCGTTTGTTTTATCTGTGTAATTTTTGACCAAAATTTAACCAATTGTGGAAAGACGTAAAAAACTTACAAATTAGAGTATTAGATTTGGTACCACAATTTAACCATCCAACAGATTAAACCAGAATAGATTATGAAAAAGTATCTAGTAGTATTGTTTCTGTTATTGTCTGTCAGTAGGGACTTAATTGCCCAAACTTTCAGCGATGATAACTTTGTGTACACCCTAACACCTAAGAAAGCAGTTAAGGCAGCAAATCTGAATACGCTGACCAAAGACGAAATGAGTCGGAACGTAACTTATTTTGACGGATTGGGTCGGCCGATAC